>Ga0067045_1028070_pt1 | contig 44428 bp, 30 predicted proteins | sample TerdegcTABiofilm_FD_59184 | JGI IMG/M metagenome (GOLD analysis project Ga0067045, IMG submission 59184) | Combined Assembly of (Gp0054472, Gp0054536) Wastewater bioreactor microbial communities from Singapore -Terephthalate degrading...
CTCGGCAGGAGCCTCGCCCCCCCACGATCGCACAAGGTCATTTCGGGCCATCCCACGACGCCGAGTATAGCAGATTCCCGGCCGAGAGGGAGGAGTTGCGAGGCGGCGGAAAGACGCTGTCAGGCCTCGAAGGAGAACTGTGCAGGCTGCCCTTCGCGCGGAACGACGTCGAAGACCCCCTGGGGAATGGGTCGCGGGGGGGAGGGGTGTTGCGGCTCCAACCTGGATTGGCCCGCGAGATCGGCACACACCTGGCGCCAAGTGTCCCGTTCGATCTCGAGAATTCTCAGCACATCGGCCAGCTTGGCGTCGTCGAAGGTGAAGGCGGCTTCCAGGAGCGTGCGGTACACGAACCCATAGAGCAACGTGACCTGACTGACCAGGTCCGGATCCAGGTCCTTTCTGCACCCGGCAAGGAGGTCGGCGACGATCCTCCTGGCGCGGGCGATGGCTTCGCGCGCCGGTTCGTCTTCCCGGGCGGCCCCGTGCTGCCGTGCCTTGTGGACGAAACGCACGGCCCCCTCGATGAGCATGAGGTGCAGCTTCTGGGGCGATGCGGTCATCACTTCGGTCGTGAGGTACTGCTGGCGGGCTTGTTCTGGCATGGGCGGGTCTTCCTGCCTCCGTGAGGTACGCGATGCAAAACGATGCCGGCGCTAGCTCGAGGATCTCGACGATTTGGAATCCTGCGAATCCACCCACAAGTAGGAGATCGAGTCGAGGATATCGAGGTTGCTCTGCATCTTGGCGATCGCCACCTCGACCTGGGCGAACTCGGCGACCATGCGTTCGCGCTGCCTTTCGAGCCGCTGGGTCAAGGTGTCGATCCTCTTCTGGTTGTCCTCGATCTTGGCCGCGATCGCGTCGTTCTTCGCCGATAAGAGCGAGTCCTCCTCTCCGCCCAACTGGCTGATCAGTTCCGAGAACCTGGCGGAGAAGCCGGTGTTCGCGGTGGTGAAGAACTCCTTCACGGCGTCCTGATCCGCCTCGAACTTGGCCTCGAAGGTCGCCTGGTCGAACGAGAGCGTGCCGTCGTCGTTGATTGCGATCCCGAGCTCGCCGAGCGACTTGATGGAGCCGGCATTCAAGAGCCGTCCGCTCAGAAGGCTCGACAACTCCGTATCCAACCGCAGGGCGGCGCTGTCGCCTTGGAGTGCCCCCGACGCCTCGGTCGCCGAGTCGTACTTCATGGCGGCCGTGAGCGCGCTGCGGAACGTGTTGTAGTTGGCGACCATGGCCCGGATGCTGGCCACCGCATCGGCGGAGCTTGCCGAGATCGTGACCGTCACGGGCGTCGAGGAAGTCTGCCGGACCTCCAGGGTCACGCCGGAGAGGATGCCGGTGAACCGGTTCGACGACGACGCCACCATCACGCCGGTGGAAGCCGACGAGCCGACGACGAGGAGGGCATCCTGGGCAGCGGCGGTTTGCGTCATGGTCATCGACGCGATTCCGGAGGTGTCGACCACGAACCGGCCGGCCCTGCCGCTCCGGCCGCTGGTCAGCGTCAGGCGGTACGGCGCGCTGGAGCCGTCGTTGAGGATGCCGGCCGTGACGCCCATATTGAGTTCCGCGATCCGGGCCTGGAGGTCTTCGAGCGTATCGTCCTCGTCGAGCTCGATCGTGTACGTCATGGAGCCGTCGATCAGGTTCGAGGAGGTCCCGCCGTAGTCTCCCACCTTGGCCGCGCCGGTCAGGTGGAGATCGGACGCGGTCGTCGAGGAGACGTCGGCCACGGAGAACGTCCCGGATCCGTGGTCCTGGTCCACCAGGAGGATGCCGTCGCCCGTTTCATTGATTGTGGCGAGGACGTAAGAGGTCTGGCTGTTGATCTCACGGATCACGTCGCCGAGGGTCTCTGCGCCGGTGTTGGCCAGGTTGATCTGGGCGACGTGGCCGCCGCTGGTGGTAATTTTGAACTTGCCGAGGGCAACCCCGGCCCCGCCGTTCAGGTCGCCCAGTCTCGTGTCCGTGGAAACCACCTGGAGATGGAGGTCGCCGCTGTTGACGAAGCCGTCGGCGGTGTCGGCGGCGATGCCCAGGGCGGCGGCCGTGCCTTCCGACGCCACGTCGGCGTCCTCGACGATCATGTTGCCGGCCGTGCCGCCCGTGGTGTCGGATAGGGAGATCCCGTTCTTGGCGTCGTTCACCCGGGCGGTGATTCCCACGCCGGAGGCATTGATCGCGTCGATGACGTCTTCCAGGGTCTCCGCTTTGGAGAGATCGACGGTCGCGAAGGCCCCGGTGCGATCGGTGAGCTTCAGGGACCCGAGTTCCCCGAGGCCGGCGCCTCCGTTGAGGCTGGAAAGCAGCACGGTCTTGAGGCCGCCGACGAGTTGCCGGCCCGTAATGACCCCGCCAACCGCCTCGCCCTCCAGGCCCAGATCGGCCAGGGCCGTGGAGCCGAACTGCGATTCCAGCGAAAAATCGCCGGCGCCGCTGGTGAGGTCGGTCAGCACGATCCGCTTCCCGTCCGACGAGATTTCGGCCTTCAGCCGGGTCGGGTCGGTCCGGTTGATGACGTCGACGATGTCGCCAAGCGAGGTCTCCTGCTGGCCCTTGTCGTCGGACCCCAGGGGCGAGAAGTCGATCGAGCCGGTCGTGCCGTCGCGGAGCGTGTACGCAATGTCGGCCAGGAGCGACGACACGTGGACGCCATTGCCGTCGTTCAAGGTGCTCAGGAGCGTGTTGCGGGAGACCTGGAGCAGGTCGTTCCCGGTAGCCGCGCCGGCGTCCACGTTGATCTTGGAGAGCCCCAGCGAGGCTGCGGTCGTGCCGCTGCCGACCTCCCGGACGATGAGGTTCGAGTCGGTCTGGCCGGTGTGGTCGGTCAGCACGATCGAGCCGCCTTTCACCGAGGCCGTGACGTTGATCGTGTCGTTGCTGTTGATCGCGTCGAGTACGTCGTCGATGGTCTGCACGGCGGAGAGGTCGATCACCGTGGTGGTCCCGCTCCGGTCGGTGATGCGGATTTTGCCCCGCTGGACGCCCTCCCCCCCGTTCAGCTCATTCAAGGCGGCGCTCCGTTCGACGGTATCGCCGAAACGGATCGTGACGGCGCCTCCTCCCAGGGCTTGGCTCGCACTTCTCAGTCCGCTGCTGACGTACTGCCCCTGCTGGGCGGTTTGCAGCACCGTGTACTGATAGGTCCCTTCGGCCGCGTCGCCGGATACCGTGGCGGTCAGCACGCCGGAGTTGCTGGTGGTCGCGTTGCACTGGCCGAAGAGGTCTTTCTTGCCCAGGTTCTTTGCCGCGTACTGGACGGTTTGCAGGTACGTCGAGAGGGTCTGGACCACCGTTTGCTTGGCCGAGAGCGTCTTGTTCCGGCTGGTGAGCCGGTCGACCGGCGCGTTGGCCAGTTTCATGAGGTCGTCGATCAGGGTCCCGTAGTCGATCCCGCTGACCACCCCGATCGAACTTGTGATGCTCATGGCGAACCTCGGCGCGCGGCAGAAGACATGAGGCAGAAGGCCTTCTCTGAAGAGGAATCGACCGGCAGACCAGGCCGAACCCAGCAATTCTGCGGCGGTTCGGACGCCTGAGACTGCGCGGCTTTGGGTGCGAAACGCAGCCCACATGCCTTTGGAGTGCGGCGACTGGTCGCCGCTTCGGATCGTGGCAACGTGTTGTCAGCCAAAGGAAAGCGGCGACAAGTCGCCGCACTCCAAAGCGGTTCTCGCACCCAGAACCGGAAGAGCCGAAAAATGAGCCAGTCCCTGGCCAGGGTGCTCTTTGCTGCCCGGCAAGGGGCAGAGGAGCGGCCCGCCCCCGTCGTGGGGGCGGGCCGCGTCAATTCTCCTTATGTCGCAGGCGGCGACTATTGCAGCAGGGAAAGCACTTGCTGCGGGTTCTGGTTGGCCAGCTTCAACACCGACAGACCGGACTGCGACAGGATTTGGGCCCTGGTCAGGTTGGCGGTCTCCTCGGCGAAGTCCGTATCGGTGATCGCACTCTTGGCGTCGGTGAGGTTCGTCAGGGTGTCGGTCAGGGTGGCGATGTTGCTGTCGAGAGTCGTCTTCTGGAAGGCCCCCAACCGGCCCCGCAGCGACGAGACCTGGGACATCGCCTGGTCGACGATCTGGCTGGCCAGGGTCGAGTCGGTTTCCAGGGCCGCGGTCCCGCCGGACGAGAGCATGTACAACAGCCCGCTCGAGCCTCCGAGGTTGGCCGTGCTGACGCTGTTGATGCCGATGCGGGCCTGCTGGCTGCTGGTCACGACGGCCCCCAACTGGAACAGGGCACCGCCGCCGTCGATATCGAACACGATGTTGGTCGAGGAGGTATCCGCGGCGACCTTCATCTCCATACTCAGGGTCGCGGTGCTGATCGAAAGGGTGTTGCCCTTGGAATTGGCCAACACGCCGTTGACCGTGGCGACCACGTCGGAGCCGGTGTCGCGGGTCGCGTCGAGTGCGGTGTCGAAGGAGCCCTCGTCGCTGATGATGTTGACGTTGACGAACTGGTCGCTGCCGTACTCCGACGACGAGAAGTAGAGCTTGTTCGCATTGCCGCCCGTGCCCTGCGTCGCCACCACGCCGGTGGCGTCGGTCACGAGGTTCACCGCGGCGAGCATCTGGGCCAGGGTGGTGCCGCTCTCGAACTGGAGCACCTGCGAGCCCGTATTGCCGCTGAGCTCGATGACCAGGTCGCCGGTGAGGCCGTTGTCGGAACCCGAGGCCGTGGTGGCGGTCACCCCATTATCGGTGCCTTGGGTGTAGTTGCCCGCGGTGAAAGTGGCCGTGAACTTGTCGGCGATCCACTCCACGTCGAATGCGGCGTCGATGTCGGCAATGTCCGTATCCGCGGCGTTATTGACGTAGATCGTGATCGTCTTGGCCTGCTCATCGATGACGACCTGCGGCGCGGCGGCAGCGACGTCGGCTGTTTCCTTGAACGACACCGCGAAGTCGTTGTAGGCGGCGCCGTTCTCGGTGGCGGTGATCGTCAGGGTGCCGCCGCCGTCAAACGCGATCGCTCCCGTCGTGGCCTTGGCGGCGCCGCCCATGGTGGCGGTCAACTGGGCCTTCGAGGCCGCGGTGGTGATGTCGACGGTGACGTTGCTCATCTTGCCGCTCGAACCGAGGTTCGCCTGGGTGATGTCGAGGCTTTCCACCACGGAGTAGTCGGCGTCGGTGCTCGACACGACGAAGCCGAGGCTGCCGTCCAGGAGGTTCTTGCCCTGGTAGCTCGTGGTCTGGGCGATGCGGTTGATGGCTGCCAGCGAGGAGTCGATCTGGAGCTGGTTGGCCGCAATCTGGGCGGCGCTGAGCGTGCCGCTGTTGGCGGCGTCGCTGATCAGGCCCTGGATGTCTTCCAGCAGGGCGCTGATCTGGGCCAGGGCGCTGTCGGCGGTGGCAATCAACTTGTTGGCCGCCTCGCTGTTGTCGATGGCGGCGCTGGTGCGGACCATCTCGCTGCCGAGGCTCTCGCTGGCAATCAACCCGGCCGGGTCGTCCTTGCCGGAGTTGATTCTCAGACCGGTGCTCAACCGGGTGAGCGAGGTCTGCAGAGCGGCGTTCGTTTTGGCCAAGGTGTTCTGTGCCGTGAGCGAACTGATGTTGGTGTTGATACGGGTCATGCTAGACACCCTCTACATGAGTTGAAGTTGCGCCCAGCCGTGGCCGGAGTGCGGGGAGTCATTCTTCCGGACAGGCCTTGATTTGGCATGTTGCCGCGTACCACATTGGTCGCGGCGGTGTTCGATGCGTTTCCTGGATTCCGTAAAAAGGGGTGCGCGTCCGGGCACACAACCTTCCGCACCGCTGCGTGGATCCGCGCAGCCACTACGGAAGGACAACCCCCCAACAATACCTTCGGAAAATTTATCGGATGGGAAATCTGGGTACTTTTGGCAAAACAATGCCACAAAAGCACGATTCCTAGGCAATTTATTGCTTCGACGCTGGTGCATCGCGACGAATCGATAGCACCGCACCTGCACTATGGGGGGCGAGGAGAGAGACGACCTCGAAGAGGAAGTGATCACGCCCGTCGGACACGATCGAATCGGGGCGAGGTCTCAGCCCGGGAGAGCCACGGTCCCGAAGGAAACGGAATTCCGCATGGGAATCGTCTCCCTCAGTCATCTTTGGGGGCGTGGCGAGTGCTGGGGGCGTGCCTTAATGAGGACACGTCTCTCGGCTGCATGCGGCTGGCTTGCAGGTTTTCCCGCTGAATGGCCTCGAAGACTTCCCGGCGATGCACGGGAATCTCGGTGGGGGCCTCGATTCCAAGACGCACCTTGTCGCCTCGAATATCGACAATCGTCACGACGATGTTGTCGCCGATGATGATGCTCTCGTCGCGTTGTCGGGACAGTACCAACATCGGTCACTCCTTCGTGCTCAGGCGATTCTCTTGCGTGCGGCGGGCCCGAGGACCTCGTGCTGCACGGGCAGGTCGCCGTTGGCGATTACCTGGCGTCCCAGGCGACGGTCGAGGTTGATCACCAGGGGGGCCTTCAAGTTCAGCGTCAGGGAGCGGCCGCTCTTGCCGAGAATCACCAGCACGCGAGCGGCATGAAGATCCTTAATCTCCAGCGGTTCCAATTCACGGCGGGCCACGTGCAGCCGGTATCCCGCCACATACCGGCTCGGACTCACGACGGCGAACGCGACCTCCGCATGATCGACGCTCTGAAGCCACGCCAAGGTCGCATTGCGTCCGTCGGCCAGCAGCACCCACGCGTGGCACTCCTGGAACCCCGGCAATCCTTCCGCGAATCGGATCACATCGTCGTCGGCGATCTCGACCGTGCCGAAACGCGTGCTCTGGATTTCCATGGCCTTCCCCTCCCTGAGACTGCTCGGCGACCGCCCGTGAGACGAATACGGCGGCGCACATTGGCTCTATCGTCTCAGGCAATTACGGAAGACAAGCAAAAAGACCCCTTCGGCTAGGAATTCGAGCGAGCGAATCTCGTCCCCAATCCCCCCAGCCGTCACAGGTAGTCCAGAAGCGTCAACTGCGTCGTTTGCGCCATCGTCTGGAGTGCGGCTTGCAGCGCGGCCTGTCGGGCGATGAGGTCCGAGATGACCTGGGCGAGATCCACGTCGTGATTCTCCGACAGGTCCGCCTGGAGTTGAACGCCTTCGTCGTCGAGCCGTGTTTGGAGCGTCTCGATGGCGTTCTGACGGGCACCCAGCTCGGCCCGCGTAAAGGTCAGGTTGGTTTGCGCCTCCTCGAGCATGGCCAGGGCGCGTTCGATTTCCTGCGTGTCGTTGTTCAGCAGCCCATGCTCCAGCCGGACCAAGGCGGTGAAGAGTCCGCCGGCTTCCTGCGGGTTGACGTCGCGGCCGGTCAACACGTTGGCGTCGCCCCCGGAGGCGTCCGTGGAGCGGCTCTCCTGGCCGGGATCCACCATTCCCAAGTCGATCGCGGCGTCGCTGCCATTGACCCGCGTCACCGTGAGAGAACCGGTCCCGCCGCTGGTGTCGACCAGTTCGATGCCGTTTCCGGAAGCGGCGAGCCGGGCGCGGACCGCGACCTCCCCGTCCGGATCGAGGGCGGCGTTGATCCGGTCGATGACGTCGCCGATGGTCTTGGCCCCGTAGACGCTGACCTCGAAGCTGTACCCATCGGAGCGCGTGACCGTGAAATCGGCCACACCTTCGGCCTCGGTTGTCACGCCTTGGCCGTAGTTGAGCGATTTGAGCCTCGTATCGGCGAGAAAGGTCCGGATGCCCAACTGGGTGGCGCTCTGGCCGCCGTTCTCGCCGATCGAGAAGTCGGCGCCGCTCAGGGTGGTCCGCACATCGATTCCGGTGGCGCCCCCGTTGATGCCTGCCAGGAGGCCGATGTCCGCACCGTTGAGCGCGTTGAGAAGGTCTTCGACGGAGACGGCCTCCGACAAGTCGATCGTCTCCGAATAGAGACCGTTGACGATCCGAAGTCCGCTGGCCTGGTCGAAGTCGCCTCCGCTGCCGTCGTGGGTGACGACCGGGGCGGTCGTGCTGCTGAAGACCCTCCCCTCGCCGCCCCGGACATCGTCCAGCGGATCCATGCGGGCCGTGAAGGGCATGGCCTCGGCGTCGAGGTCGTGCGCGCGGTTGATGGCGTCGGCCACCTGGCGGCCGGTGGTGCGGCCGTCATCGATATAGACGGTTAGGGTCCTGGTCGCGTCGTCGTAGATGGCGATCTCGCCGCCTTCGTGGACGCTGTCGTCGTTGACCAGCGAGATCGTCACCCCGTTGAGGTCCTCGCCGTTGTGATCGGCCTCGACGATGATGTCGTTGTCGCCGCCGCCGGGACGGAGGCCCGCGCGGGCCCGCGCGCCGAGGATGTCGCTGAGGCGGGTGCTGCCGCTGAGGGCGGGGTCCAGGTCGTCGCCGACCACGACCTGGCTTGACGAGCCCGCCTTGGTGAGGATCCCCAAGTCGGCCGCCGTGCTGCCGCCGACTTCCGTGATCGTCAACTCGCCCGAGGCGATCTCGAGGATCAACCCCCGGGCGCCGACTTCCACGTCGATCGTGTTGCCTTCCGGAGGAGATCGGCGGATCAACCGAGCCACGTCGCCGATGGTCTCGGCCTGGCTCAGGTCGATGACGCGGGTGCTGCTGCCGTCGGAGACCGCGATGCTGCCCAAGCGGATCCCCTCGCCGCCGTTGAGGTCCGCAAGCCGGGTCTCGAACGTGAGGGCGGGATTCAGGTCGACCGTTCCCTCCACGCCTTCGGAAATCGCCCCGAATACCTCGGCTCCGGTGACATTGGTGTCGATGAGGAGGTTCGTGCTGCCGAAGCTCGAGAGACGGCTTGCGTCGCCCCGGTAGCTCACCACGTTTCCGTCGAGCGACTCGAACGGCTGGACCCCCGTCTTGGAGCCGGCAAATAGATACCGGCCGCGGTACTGCGTGTTCGCGGTGTCGATCAGTTGGAGGATCGCCTGCTGGACTTGCTGCGCCACGGACGCCCGTTGGGCGTCGGTAGCCGTGGTCCCAATCACGCCCAGCGTCGCGCCGGTCACCTCGTTGAGGACGCTGGAAACCTGCGACAGGGCCGAATCGGTGGTGGAAAGGTACGACTGGGTGGTCGAGAGGTTCGTCGCGATCTGGCTCTTGCTCTCCAGGAGCCGCTGCAGCGCCATGACGCGCTGCGCCGCCACCGGATTCTCGCTCGGGTATATGAAGCTGTATCCGCTGCTCAACTGGGTCTGCAGGCGGAGCAGTTCGACCTGGTTGGACTGCACCTGGGCGAGCAGCCGCTGGCGGACGTACTGGTCGCTGACACGCGTGCTGGGGATTCCGCCGATGGCCATGGCTGACGAGAGATGCCGAGGGCTAGAGATTGACCAACGTATCGAAGATGTCGTTGAGAACGCTGATGTAGCGGGCCATGGCCTGAAAGGCCTTCTGGAACATGAGGAGGTTGACGGCCTCTTCGTCAACGCTCACGCCGCTGATTGCGAGCTTCTGCCCGTTCAACGTCTCCTCGAACGTCCGCGCGCTCTCCGCGGCGGTCTGGGCCGCGGTCGAACGCTGCGTCATTTCAGCCACGAGCCGGTCGTACACCGTCGTGATGGACTCGTCGTGGCGCGAGGCAATCGGTCTTCCGGCAAACGCAGCGAGTGCGACCGCGTTTGCGGTGTCGGCGCCGATGCCGCCCTGGCTGGCGGCGAACTTGGCGGGGTCCGAAGCCACGGCCTCGTTGACCCCCAGGCTGAGAGCGGTCGAACCGGTGAAGAGCGTGTTGATCCCAATCGCTGCCAGCAGTCCGCTCGTGTCGCCGGCCAGCGCGAACTGATGGTCCGCCGACTTGCTGGTGATCGCAAGTCTGCCATCGGAAGTAACCGAGGCATCGAGCGAATCGATCCGGCGGATGGCGTCGGCGACGTCCTGGAGGGTCGTATCGGTGTCGTCGCCGAGGAGGTGGACCGCAATGCTCGTGGTCTGCGTCGTCCCATGCTCCGCATCGTAGACGAGGATCTGGAACGCCCCGTTGACCGGGGTGAACGCAAGCCCCGCCTGGTTCAGCGGTTTGCCGGCGTCGGTCACGTACGACGTGCTGGTCGCCGTGTCGTAGCCGTGGAGTCCTTGGCCGCTGGAGTAAACCTTGTTGAACTCGAAGGCCAGGGTCGCGGCGAAATCGTCGAGTTGATCGAGGAAGCCGCCGAGCACTTCGTCGCGGGAAACAAGCTGCCCGTACAACTCGCCCGAAGTGACGGAAAGCGGATAATTGGAGTCCCGGAGACGGACGCTGGCAACCTCCATGCCGCGATCGCCCGACAACACCGCCTCGACCGACCGCGACATCCCGTCGGCGACCAGGAACTCGCCGCCGACGTAAACCGTCACGCTTCCCGAGTCCTGCTCCGCGACCCGGATGTCGACGAGTCCGGCCAACTCCTCCAGTGCCGACACCCGCTGATCGCGCAGGCCAACAGCCACGCTCTTCGAGGCGGTTCCCCCCTCGATCTCCGCGATCTTCACGTTCAGCGAACGAATCTTCTCGACCAGGGTGTTGATCTCGTCCGCAATCGAGACGACCCGGTCGTTGATGTCGGACCGCAACTGGTTGACCGAGTCGGCCACCCAGTTGATCCGCTGGGTCAGCGTCTCCGCGTTGAGCACTGCGAGATTCCGCACCGAGACGTCTTCGGGCTGGTTGAGGATGTCCGAAATGCTGTTGAACAGATCGGTCATCGCGGTGCTGATGTCGGTGTCGGTCGTCTCCCCGACGATCTGCTCCAATTGCAGGTACGTGTCCTCTTGGGCCGCCGTGCTGGCCCGATCGCTGATGGCGCCCTGGAGCCGTCCCTCGAGATACTTGTCGAGCTTCTGAACGATCGAGTCAACCTGGACCCCTAGACCGAGGGAAAGGCTGCCTATCGTCTGGGTCGCCGCAGGGCTGAGGACGACCTCTTCACGGATATATCCCGGCGTATTCGCATTGGCGATATTCTGACCGACCACCTGCAAGGCGATTTGGTCCGCCCGCAGGGCATTCGACGCCAGCCGGATCGATCCGAACAACGACATGGAAGAGGCTCTGCCGTTCTGCTACCGACCTTCGCAGTCAACGCAAACGAAATGGCACGCGCAGCTTACGCGACCCGCCTAACCGGCGCGGTCAACGAGGACGCCGCTGGTGGGGGCGGACCCGTCCTTATGATATGTCGGCTGGAGCTTGCCCCCGGTCGCGATAATCTCCAGCAACTGGGACAAGTGAATGAGCGTCTTCTGGACCACCACCCAGTTCACCAGGCTGCGGTGGCGGAGAAGTTGGGCCCGGTGAACGGCTTCACGTGTCTGCTTCTGCACGGGCGAGCGCGATCCGTTCGGAAGGGCGGCAGCCAACGAGCGGATGTCCTTGGCGGGAAGTCCCTCTCGACCGGCACGCTGAAGGAGTTCTTCCCGCTCTCTCAGGCACTCCTGCAACCCGGCCACGAGTTGCTCTTCTTCGGTGTTCAGGGCAGTCAAGCCCGCCAGGTCCGCCTTCGCCAGCAGTCGGCCCTTCCGAACAAGGACATCGAGCGTCTGCTCCTGCACCGTGGAAAGGCGACTGAGGAAGCTCGCCAGTTCCGACTCCCAAGCGGATTGCATAAGTCAGTCTTCCGGAGGATGGAGGGATGGTTGGCAGAGGGTCGAGGGTCGAGGGTCGAGGAATTAGCGAGTGTCGTTTTGGCGGCCGTCCAGGAATTACCCCGGGAGTTCGTTGGCGAGTCCCCTTCTCTCCTGTCCCTCTCCCGTCCAACGGGAGAGGGGCGTTGTTCTTGGACGGCCGCTTGGCTCTTCTGCATATCTCGCGGGCTCCGAAGGCCGGCCCTGCCGGCAACATTCGGATATTTCCTCTGTGCCTTCTACGACCTACTCCCCACTGCCCACTGCCCACTGCCTACTGCCTACTGCCTACTGCCTACTGCCTACTGCGTACTCTACCGACGACTCATAGTGAAAAGCTCATACATCGGGCCGGCGATCTTGTCGGCGCTGGCTTGGCTGAGTTTTTCGGTCAGGACCTGGTCCAATTGCTGTTGGAAGACTTCCTCCGCGCGGCCTCCGTGGAAGTAGGCCGCCTTGTGCTGGGACTTGCGCATCGACTTGAGCATCTCCCCAAACAGGGTCTGCCCGACGAAATCATCGAAGTTGCGGCGGAGTGCCTGGCTCTTGGCGTCCTGGCCGGGCGGAGTCGGCGAGACGGGCAGGGTCCAGGCGGAATCCGGTACGTTGGAGCCGATGGCGGAGGTGCGCACAGGAGGGTTTCCCTTCGGTCTTCGCTATTCGATGATCAATCGGGCGTAGAGTCTTCCGTCGCGGTCGAGGCCCTTGATCACTTCGATGATGTCCTCCACCGGCACGTGGACGGCGTTGAGGGTCTCGACGAGGGCCTTGAGCTTGGGCGTCTCGGTCTGGCTGGAATCGACGGTGACGAATCGCGCCGCGGTGACCGGCCCACCCGTCTCCACCACAATGTTCTTGTGCGTGATCACGGCCGCGCCGATCTCCACGTCGCCGCTGATGACGATGCTTCCGGCACGCTCGTTGATCACGACCCGCGGCCCTACCTGCGGGTCGGGCAGATCGAGGGCGAGGATCTGGGAAATGAACTCCACCGGACTTTCGGCATACTGCCGCGGGATCTGCACCTCGATGTTGCCCGGGTTGACCGCCTTGGCCAGAAGCACGCCGGACGACTGGAAATTGAGCGGGCTGTGATTGATCAAGTCGGCCACATCGGAGGCGACTTGGAAGTCGGCGTGGTTCTTATCGAGCACGAGGGTGATCTTTCCGTCCTTGGAAAAGACGTTGAAAAAATCCTCTTCGAGCCGGCAACCCGAGTGGATCCGTCCGGCGGTGGCATGCAGGGGATTGTCGAGCGTGATCGGGCCTTCGGCGGTGGCGTAGACCCGGGGATTCTTCGGGTCGGGGCCCACGAGCAGGGTCGTGAAAAGGCGGCCTCCGGCCAGACTCTTCGCGGACCCGACCGAACTGATCATGCAGTCGATCTTATCGCCTTGCCGGGCCCCGGTGGGTGGGACGGTGGCGGTGACGAGCACCAGGGCGGCATTCTTGGTGTCCTTCAGTTCCGCCACACCCGTCTTGCCCAGGGGATTGCCGAGGAACTGCATGGCCTGAGCGAGGCTCCGCATCATGGGCAGCGAGGAACCCCCGTCGCCCGTGCCCTTCAGCCCGACCACGATTCCCAGTCCTTGCAGGGTGTTCTCCTCTTGTCCCTTCACGCGGCAGATGGTCTTGAGGGTCGCCTTGGCCTCGGCGTTCGGGCCGCCGGCCGCCACCGCCAGCAAGAGCAGCGCCACGACGGCCCGGGAACGATGAGAGATGAGGGATGAGAGATGAGGGATGAGAGACCTGGAACGATGAACGACTGGAAGCCGCATTTCCATAACCCTCGAGCCTCGTGACCGACCCATCACTCCGTCCCCCGTCCGAAACGCGTCGACGTCCATCGCTTGTCTCTCATCTCTCACCCCTCATCCCTCAGAACGGCTGGAACTTGTCGATGATCTTCTGGAGCCAGCCGCGGCGGATTCCGTCGCGGCCGTGTCCGGAGGAGACCCGCACGATGTGCTTCTCGGCCATCTTCTCGCTCTTCACCGTGTTGTTGGGCTGGATGTCCTCGGGGCGCACAATGCCGCTGAGGGAGAGTTCCCACTCCTCGTCGTCGAACTGGACCTTGGCGTGGCCCTCGAGGACCAGCGTGCCGTTGGGGCGGATGTCGACGATGGTGCACTGGATCGAGGACTCGAACGTGTCGCGGTTCTGCAGGTTGGCCTGCGCCCGGTACTTGTTGTCGAGTATTCCCGTGATCTTGGGATCGCCGTCGGTTTGGGGATCGGGCACGACGGCGAAACCGTCGAAGGCGATCCAGTCGTTCAGGGCCATGGCCCCTTCGGCCTTCTTGCGCTGATCGATCTGTCCTTCACGGATCATGCGGGCCTTCTCTTCGATCACCACGGTGACGAAGTCGTTGAGCTTCCAGGTCTTGGCCTCGGGCGGGGCTTGATAGGTCCAGGAGGTGTCGGCCATGGTGAGCTGACGCCGCTGGGCCGGGTCGCCCATCAGGCTGGAGCTCTGCGCCCAGACCTGTTCCGCGGCGGCGAACGTCAGCCACCATGCCGCGACGGCCAAAGAGCGTCCGATGCGTGAGGCTTGGGGGCAGGTCATCTTGTGCTCCTTCCTGGGATTCTGGCCAGAGTGGCGGCCGGTCGCACCGGCCGATCGCCTTGCCCGGCCGGCGCCGTCTGCATGGCCCGGGCGTAAATCTCGACCTCTTGCAGCCCGCAAACCCGCGCCGTATAGGTCTTCCGATCCAACAGCGATTCCACCGTGACCAGTTCGCCGAGCGCCGCGTCTTCACGGGCCCGGGCCGTCACGCGGATCCGAATGCCGGCCGCCCGCGAGTAGACCGTGACCACATCACCCCGCCGCACCATGATGGGCGATCGGACGAGGGACGCCTGGAGGACGGTTCCGGCGGGGATGGCCTGCGTGGCCTCCGTGCCGACGACGTCGTCGATGGCGTGGAACGTGCCGGTGCGGTCCGCGCCTGGTTCGGCCCGCTGGAGTCTCACGTCCGTGCTCCGGAGGGTATCGCCCCGGCCCACGGCCCTGGCGGCGACCACGACGGGCGGGATCCTCTGCACCACCGCCGACACGGCGAAACGGCCTGTCCCGGACGCGTTGCCCGCGGCCACCTCGAAAGACTGGGCCCCGGACCACGGCGCCTGGCCGCCGCGCACGACGATCGACCGACCGTCAACCGGAATGAGCCGGGCCTGGGCCTCCGCCAGCCGCACGTCGACGAGCCAGGTTTCGCCGGAGGAGGCTTGTTCCTCCAGGTACTTGGCGATTGCATCGCTCACGACCCGCTCCGCCCTCTTGACCGCGGAGGGCGGCACCGGGCGCGGCTCGGCCGGGCGGGCAGGCTCCGTAACCCCTTCGATGATCGTCTGGCTGGCGCCGGACAGACGCAGTTCCGCCGAGCCGACGCCCCGGTTGCAGAGCAGATCCTGGAGCTCGCGGACGCGAAGCACCCGCTGTTGACCGGGAGGGGGAGCGGGAAACAGCTCGGTCTGCGCCAGCTTCTCCTGCTCCGCGGCGTCCGTTGCGCACACCTCGGCGAGATCGCCCACGCACACGATCGCGGCCCGCGGCTGGCATCGCGCGCGGACCTGCAACTCCACCGCAGAGGCTTCCCGCAAGCCAAACGCTACGCATCCCAGCATGAAGATCGTCGCGACGTATCTGGAATTCATGGAAGGCCCCATCCGAGAACTGAAGAGCGCACCTCACGCGCGGCGGAGATTGGCAATGAGCTGCATGATCTGGTCGCCCGTCGACACCACCTGGGAATTGAGCTCGAAGGCCCGCTGCGTGGTGATGAGGTCGATCAGCTCGCTCACCGGCTCCACGTTGGAGGCCTCGAGCGTGTTCTGCCGGAGCACGCCGGACCCCTGCTGCCCGGGCTGGAGGGTCTGCGCGGTGCCCGAGGCGTTGGTCTCGGCGTAGAGACACTCGCCCATCTTCAGCAGCCCTTCCGGATTGATGAACATGGCCAGCTCGATCGTGCCGACCTGGGTGAGGGCCGTGGTGTTCGGCTGCCGGACCGACACCTTGCCCTCCGGACTGACGACGATGGCTTGCGCGTCTTGAGGAATGGTGATCGGGGGCTCCAGCAGCCGGCCCGTCTCCGCAGACCCCTGGCACATCTGGCCGTTGGCGTTCAACGAGAAGTTGCCGGACCGCGTGTAGAGAATTTCTCCCGTCGGGTCCATCAGCTTGAAGAACCCGAGGCCCTCAATGGCCACGTCGAGGGAGTTGCCCGTGTTCTTGAACGCCCCTTGTTTGAAATCGGTCTGGATGCTCGACACCCGGGTTCCAAGCCCGATCGAGATTCCCGTGGGCGTGAGTTGCCCCGCGCTATCTTCCGAGCCCGGCAGCTTCTGGTGCTGGTAGAAGAGGTCCTCGAAATTGGCCCGGGCCCGCTTGTACGACGTGGTCTCCGTGTTCGCCAGGTTGTTGGCAATCGTGTCCAGCTTGGTTTGCAGCGACGTCATGCCCGTGGCGGCGGTGTAAAGAGTCTGAACGCTCATGGCTCTTGCAGGGATTAGGGATTAGGGATGGGGGATGGGGGATTGGTGATCGGTGATTGGGGATCGGTGATCGGTGATCGGTGATTGGGGATCGGTGATCGGTGATTGGGGACCGATCAGACACCCTCCGCGTAGCGGGCGGGCTTGCCCGCCGCTTGGTCGTCGCCTTACGTCACCCCGGGGATCCAAATGTCCCCCGCGTGCGTTCTGCCATCACGGATGCCGCCTCTCCAGCAACTGCCTGCTGCCTACTGCCTACTGCCTACGAACTCCGCATCACTCGCGTGACCAGTTGGGAGAGCATCTGGTCTTGGGTCTGCATCATGTTCACGTTGGCCTCGACCGCGCGGGACGCCTCGATCAACTGAACCATTTCGCTCGTGGGACGCACCGAAGAGGCCTCGAGGTAGCCCCAAGCCACGTCGCGGTCGTTCTCCTCCACGGGCTCCGTTTCGGCGAGGGACTTGAAGAGGCTCTCGCCCACTTTCACGAGGTCGCCGAGGGACGCGGGCTGCACCATCGCCAGCATCTGCGCGGAACCGCCCTGCCGAAGTACGCCGCGTGGGGTGATCTCAAAGGGGCCGTTGCCAGGCTCCACGGTGATCGGCGTGCCCCCGTCGCTCAACACGGCGTAGCCCTGCTGGGTGATGAGATTGCCCTCGGCCGTGAGTTGGAAGTCCCCGGCGCGGGTCAGGTACTGCTGGCCGTCCTTCTCGACGAGGAAGAAGCCCTTGTCGCGGATCGCGACATCCGTCGGGGCCCCGGTTCGCTTCAGCGGCCCCGGTGCGAAGTCGGTTTGCGTGAGCCGGAGCATCACGCCCCCGCCCACGTCGTTGACCGAGCCGGAGCCTGGATAATCGCGTCCCTGGTCGATCGCTTCGGCATAGCGGGCCTGAAATACGGCGAGATCGCGTTTGAATCCGGCGGTATCGACGTTCGCCAGGTTGTTGGCGATGGTCTCCAGGCGTTGCGTTTGCGCCCGGGCCCCCTCGGCGGAGATGTAAAGACCGTAAGGCATGGCGAAGCGGGTTTCGTGCCAAGGATCCCTTGCGACTCCCGGAGTCTCGAAGACTTGGGAAGAACGCACCTGCCGATCGCAGTCGATGGGCCATCGCTCTTGAGCAAACGGTGTGCCGCAGACGACGCCCGCTTAACCTGAGATACGGGCCCACGACGCAAGTGCTTTCCACTGCCCGACATGCGAGCGAAAGACGGAGGGGCGGCGGCGCCGACCTGGATCGGCACGCCACCAGCGGCTCCTGCCGGTCCTGCCGGTCCACCGCGCAGAAACCGCCGAAGCGCCCCGGCGCAGGATCGGAGACGAATGAGGTGCGGTGGGACAGAAGGTGGGGTGGGACAAGCGTAGCGCAGTCCCAACAGGAAAGTCACCCCTCGCGCGCCGCACGGATCAGATCGGCCGCTCCCTGGGCCAATAGGGCCGCGGCTACTCGCTGGCCGATTCGGATGGCCTCTTCCGGGCCAGAGGAATCGGCCGCGTCGATCTGGACGCGGCCACTCGGATCGACCACCCGGCCCTGAAGCGTCAGCACGCCCTTCTCAACCCTGGCCAACGCGGCGATCGGCGTCAGGCAACCTCCTTCGAGCGCCGTGAGCATCGACCGCTCGGCCAAGACGGCCGCGTGGGTCGCGGCGTCTCCAAGCGGTTCGACCGCGCTTCGCGTGAAAGCGTCGTCAAGGCGGGTCTCCAGGCCAAGAGCCCCCTGGCCAATCGCAGGCAAGAGGGTCTCTAGCGGAAATCGCTCCGTAATGCGGTCGGCAAGTCCCAGTCGCTCCAATCCGGCTTGCGCGAGGATCAGGGCGTCGCACCGGCCTTCGTCGAGTTTCCTCAGCCGGGTGTCCACGTTGCCCCGTACGTCCTGGAACACAAGATCCGGACGCACATGGAGCAGTTGGGCCCGTCGGCGAAGACTGCCCGTGCCGACGACCGCTTGCGGCGGAAGCTCGCCGAACGAAGCGTGATTCCGCGACACAAACACATCGCCGACCGAACCCCGCTCAGGCACGGCGGCAAGGCAGAGCCCGGGCACTTCCTCGGTGGGCAGGTCCTTCAGGCTGTGGACGGCCAGGTCAATCCGTCCCTCCAGAAGGGCCCTTTGGAGCTCCTTGGTGAAGACGCCCCGACCCCCGATCCCACCGATCGGCTCCTCCGTGCGGCGATCGCCCGTTGTGGTGATCGGTACCAAGACGACCTCCACGCCCATCGGACGCAGCCGGGCCGCAACCCAGTCGGCCTGCCAGCGGGCCAGGGCACTGGCTCGCGTGCCCAAACGGCTGCGGGAGACAAGAGGATTGGACGCCATGGTCTTGTCGCGGCCGGAGGTCCCTGAAGGTGGGGAAAGTCGGTCCAGCTCAATCGTTCGGAAGAATCTCCAGCCCGCCCCGGATACCTAGCTTATCCTCCGACTCCACCGGCGCCTTTTCGGTTCCCGGCGGCAAAGGCGCAGCCGCCTTCCCCGATTCAGTCTCTGGAAGACCTCGCGGCCGCGGAACGATCACCCCACAACTGACGACAAACTGAATCGCCTGGTCGAGGGTAATGTTCAGGTCCACGCATTCGCTTCGGCGAACCGTGACGGTGAATCCGGCCATGGGCATCGGCGAGGTGCAAACCAAGACGGAAAGGCACTCTTCTCCGACCAGGGCTTCAATATCGGACATACCCACCCCGGTCACGAGTCCGAGTTGCCAAATCCCCTTGCGTGGGTATTCCACCGCAACCACACGAGAAACCCGCACGCTCCGTTCGTTAAGCACGAAGCCGCTTACCTGCTTGACCGCCGCGTAGACGTTGCGGACCAAGGGGACGCGGCGAATGATCCCTTCAAAGATCGCAATGAAGAACCTCCCGATCCCGGCCGCCATGAACTTGCCGAGCAGGTACAACAGCAACGTGAAGACGAGGATGAATGCAGGGACCACGACGTACGGACGGAGGTACGTCAGGCCGATGTATGTCCGGTAGACCTGGGTCGCCGTTTTGGGACCCCCCTCGTCGCCCGGGTGGTACTTCACGAGATCGAAGATCGCCTGGGGGACATACTCGCCGTTGTCCAAACGGTGGTAGATCGTACCTTCGAGCACAGGATTGAGTTTGCCTCGCTCGGACCACGGAAAATCGTCCTCTTGGGGGATGTCGGCGATCGCCGTACGGATCAACCGCTGGCCCAACTCCGTGACCGGCTTGAGCACGTAGTTCTGCACCGTGCCCCCGATCCAAAGGAAGATGACGATCGTCAGCAGGGGCGGCAGCACGACTCCCAGGCCGCGAAGCACCGCGCCGCGGAATGGCGAAGCGGAGGATTTCTTGCCGGATTGGGAGTCAGGAAGGGAGTTCATCGAACCTCAGGCACCAGACACACCAACGGCCCGGGCGAGCACGGCCACGCAGACCGCCGCAGCCCCGCCACGCACCAGCGTTTTGGCAGCCTCGTTACACGTCGTTCCGGTAGTCAAAACGTCGTCGACCAACAGGACGCGGGCCCCCTTGATATCGTACCCCGTTGCCAACGCAAACGCGCCGGCCATGTTGCGAAACCTCTGCTTAGGTTGTAAGTCCTTTTGGGGACGAGTATTACGTATTCTCCTCAGGATCCGAGTCCGGCATGGCACTCGGAGGAAGCTCGCGACGTGGGCAGCCAGAACGTCTGGGCTGTTGGTTCCGCGAACCAGGCGGCGCCACCAGTGCATCGGGATCGGAACGACCAGATTCGGGCGCAGAGATCGAATCTGATCGCCCCTCCGCTCCCAGTACAAGCGGCCCATGGCCTTGCCAATCGGCTCCGATCCCGGACGCTTCAAATGCAAAACGACGTCCCGAAGCTCGTTGCCATACGTGCCCAAAGCCACCACGGTTTCAAACTCGAAGGACTTGCCTCGACAGTGGGGACAGCTACCCCTTGTCGGATCTCCCTCCGAAACGGGGCCGCCACAGCGCGAGCAACCGCACCATCGCTCCGAGACCAAGGCTCGTTGGCACGGGCCACAGAGCATCGGGCCGGCGGCAAACCCCTCCAGGTCCGCGTCGCAGTGGACACATCGAGGGGGATACAACACCGCCGCACATCGGCCGCACGCCCAGCCGCTCCACTGCTTGAGACGTCCGGCAGCGGCCGTCACGCGGTCTCTTGCACGAAGAAGAGCGACCATTTGGAAACCGTGGACTGTCGGCGTCGGGAAGATGCCAAAGACACCTCGTCCATCATAACCGGTTCCTGGGGCCAGCGGCAGCGTGGGGCAAGGCGGCTTTCGCCTTGACCTGCCGCGGCCGCTTGGCCTATGCTGCCGGCCTTACCGGTGCGTGCGGCCCGAGTTCCGGCGAATTCGGCTGCGTGGCGACGGATCCTCCGGTTCCAACGGCTCCGAGCAGTTCCTCGGGATAGCGGCGCGAGGCTCCCATGCGGATCATGGATCGATACCTGCTCCGCCAGTTCGTCAAGACGTTTTCGATCTGTTTTCTGAGCCTGCTGGGACTCTACGTCGTATTTCACGCCTTCACGAACCTCGATTCCTTCCTGAAGATCGCCGAGAGGGAGGGAGGGCTGGGGCGTCTGATGGGGCTCTATTATGCCCGCCAGTCGGTCCTCTTCTTTGACCGCACCGTCGGACTGGTGAACCTCACGGCGGCCATGTTCACCGTTACCTGGATCCAGCGGCACAATGAGATGGTGGCCTTGATGGCCGCGGGCATTTCTCGCGTTCGCGTGGTGACGCCCGTGATTTGCGCGGTGGTCGTGGTGATCGGGCTGGCGGCGTTCAATCGCGAGCTGCTTGTTCCCCGTTTCCGGGACGAGCTTTCGCGAAGGCCCCAGGAGTTGGCGGCGGATGCTTCCCGGCCGTTCAATCCGCAATACGACGAGCGAAGCGACATTCTCATTCGCGGTCAGGCCGCGATGGCCGCGGAGCAGAAGATCGAGAAGCCCAGCCTCCTCCTTCCTGCGCGGCTCAACCAGCACCTGCGGCAGATCACGGCCCGGGAAGCCTACTACAAGGCGCCGGCCGACGGTCGTCCGGGCGGGTACCTCCTCGCCGGCGTGGAGCAACCCAAGGACCTGGCGAGGCTGCCTTCTCTCATCCTCGACGACGTTCCCGTGGTCGTCACACCCCGCGATGCGCCGGAGTGGCTCCAGCCCGACCAGTGCTTCCTGGTCAGCGACGTCACCTTTGAGCAGCTCACCAACGCGGATGCCTGGCGCGAGTTCTCCTCGACCGCGCAGTTGATCCGCGGGCTCCACAACCGCAGCCTGCGACTGGGCGGGGATATCCGCGTGGCGATTCACACGCGCATTGTCCAGCCGCTCTTGGACATCACCCTGCTCTTCCTCGGGCTGCCGCTGGTGATGACCCGGGAAAGCCGCAATGTGTTCGTCGCCATGGCGATGTGCGCCGGGGTCACGATGGCCTTTCTGCTCGTGGTCATTGTGTGCCAGAAACTCGGGGGAGGGTACGTCTTGGGGGTCAGTCCCGCGCTGGGCGTGTGGCTCCCCCTGATGCTCTTCGCGCCGTTGGCCGTGGAACTGGCAGTCTCCATGAACGAGTAAGCGGCATCCCTCAACGTCGCGGCCTTCGCCGGGCAGTCTTGCGTTTTGGGCGGTAGCCGGCGTTCGAGGCGGGATCCCTAGGTGGGCGGGAACCGCGGTCCACGGGCCGCACGGTCTTTGGGCGTGGCTGGGGCGCGCGGGAGGGGAGGAGACACTCCGGTCCCTCCCCGATCAGGTCGGTACGGCCCGCCAACTCCAAGGCCCGCCGCACGTCGGCGTCGTTCTCCGGCTGGAAGAACTGGAGCAGCGCCCGCTGCAAACGCCGCTCGGTGGTCGTTCGAGCGACCGCGACCGGCCGGCCCGTCATCGGGTCCAACCCGGTGTAGTACATCGCCGTGGCCACATCAAACGGGGTAGGAATGAAGTCCTGGACCTGTTGCGGACGATAGCCGGTCCGCTTGAGGTAGCACGCCAGGTGGATCATGGCGTGGAGGTCGCAGCCCGGGTGTCCGGCGATGAAGTATGGCACCAGGAACTGCCGCTTCCCGGCCTTCTGCGAGAGGTCGGCGAAGCGGCGGGCGAAGGCCTCGAATCCCTCAATCGACGGTTTCTTCATCAAGGCGAGGACCTCGGGATCGGAGTGCTCCGGCGCGACCTTCAGGTGTCCGCCCACGTGGTGCTCGACGAGTTGCCTCAGGTACGCCGGGCTGCGCAGGGCCCAATCCATACGCACGCCCGAGGCCACCAAGACCCGCTTGATTCCTTTTTCCTGTGAGGCCCGCCGCATCAATTCCACCAGCGGTCCGTGGTCGATATTCAGTAGCGGGCAGATCTTCGGATGAACGCAACTCAGCCGGCGGCACTTCTCGCGGACGTCCGGCCGGCTGCAATTCATACGATACATGTTCGACGTGGGGCCGCCGAGGTCGCTCACGATGCCTTTGAATTGCGGGTCCTCGGAGAGCCGCCGCAACTCGGCCAGCACCGAGTCCGGGCTGCGGCTCTGGATGATCCGGCCTTCGTGGGCCGTAATCGAGCAGAAGGTGCAGCCGCCGAAGCAGCCCCGCATGATCTGGACGGAGTGTTTGACCACCTCGAACGCCGGGATCCGCTGACTGCCGTAGCTCGGATGCGGCCGCCGGGTGTACGGCAGTCCGTACACCCGGTCCATTTCCGCTTCCGAAAGCGGCATCGCCGGGGGATTGACCACCACGGCTTCCCGGCCGTGATATTGAACGAGACGCCGGGCGTTGAAGGGATTCGTTTCGAGGTGGGCGATGCGGGTCATGGCGGCGAAGGCCCGCTTGTCGGACGCCGCCTCTTCGTAGCTCGGCAGCACGACGGAGTCCTCGTCCGGCGGATGCTCGCTCGCGCCGATCCGGTACGCGACGCCGCGCACCTCGCGGGCCTCGCGGAGCGACCCGCCGCGGGCCAGGACTTGAAGGACCTCCACGAGCGGCCGCTCGCCCATCCCGAAGACCAGCAGATCGGCCTTCGAGTCCATGAGGATGGAGCGTCGCACTTTGTCGCTCCAGTAATCGTAATGGGCCAGGCGCCGCAGGCTGGCTTCCACGCCGCCGGCGAGGATCGGCACTCCCTTGTACGCCTCGCGTGCCCGCTGGCAGTAGGCGGCGGTGGCGCGGTCCGGGCGTCGGCCGATCTGGCCGCCGGGGCTGTAGGCGTCGTCGTTGCGGACCTTGCGCGCGGCCGTGTAGTGGTTGAGCATCGAGTCCATGTTGCCCGCGCTCACGGCGAAACAAAGGCGCGGGCGCCCGAACGTCTGCCATGGCCGGCAGGAATGCCAGTCGGGCTGGCTGAGGATCGCCACCCGATAGCCCTCGTCCTCCATCAGCCGGCCCAGCAGGGCCATCGCGAAACTCGGATGGTCCACATAGGCGTCGCCCGTCACGAACACCACGTCAACGCCGTCCCAGCCCCGCGCGGCGACTTCCTCGCGGGTCATCGGCAGGGGAGACGAGACAGCCTGTCTGGAGCGGGTTTCCATGGACACAATCGGGCGATTCCCAACAGGGAGCGGCAATGGTCGGACGGTCAATGCAGTATTATACCAGCGAGGCCCGGAAACGAATCCGTAGACGGCCGTCCAGGAATCACTCCGGAATTTCATTGGCAAATCCCCTCACCCCCTGCCGGGACTGCTGGAAACGGTGCTCCGCTTTCGGTGCCAGGCAGCGATAGGAGGGTTTGCAGGGATCCCCGGTCATGGTGCGTTTTGTCAAGGCAAGCCTCTTGTGCCTTCGGCACCCCGATAGCAGGAGCTATCGGGGCCACCTCGCGCGGCAGGATTCCATAGTCAGAGTCCAACCGTGAACCTGTGTTTGCTGGCCGGTGTCTGTCACTGGATGGACCCTGCGGAACTGGCTCCGCACGGGTGCCCAGGGTCAGGAGTGAATGGGTGTGCCACGGCTCGGCCGCTGCCGGGAGAGCGACTCGAGGACGGGGATCGGTGGTGCCGGCCGTGGCCAAGTCAATTCACACCCGTAAGGAGATCTTCCCCAGTGGACATCGCGCGGATCTTCAACATCACCGAAAGTGCTCACCGCATCCATAACCCGATCACCGCCGACAAGCTCGCCACTCTCGGCGCGGCGCTGCGTCTAGAAAGGGGGGCCCGGGTGCTCGATCTCGGCAGCGGTTCCGGGGAGATGCTGTGCACCTGGGCACGCGATCACGGAGTGATCGGCACCGGCATCGACATGAGCCGGTTGTTCACCGAGCAAGCGAGACTCCGTGCTGAAGAACTCGGCGTCGCCGATCGAGTCAAGTTCATCCATGGCGATGCTGCGGGCCACGTCTCTGACGAGAAGGTCGATGTGGCAGCCTGTGTCGGCGCCACCTGGATCGGCGGGGGAGTCGCCGGCACGATCGAGCTTCTGGCGCGGAGCCTGCGTCCCGGAGGGATGCTCCTCATCGGCGAGCCCTACTGGCGGCAGTTGCCGCCGACGGAAGAAGTTGCCAAGGGGTGTCTTGCCCACTCCATCTCCGACTTTCTCATGCTTCCAGGACTTCTCGCGTCTTTCGGCCGCCTTGGCTGCGACGTCGTTGAAATGGTTCTGGCTGACCAAGACGGCTGGGACCGATACGAGGCGGCCAAATGGCTCACCATGCGCCGATGGCTTGAAGCCCATCCCGACGACGAGTTGGCCAAAGAGGTTCGAGCCCAACTGACCTCGGAACCCGAGCGCTACGCCGCTTACACGCGAGAATACCTGGGCTGGGGTGTGTTCGCGCTGATGAGGCGGTGAGGCGTTGGTGCATCCGGCGGATTCTCAATGACTGTGCCGCGGGGTGGGACCGAAAGCGGAGTTTTCGGAACTGCCCTGCGGCTCGGCAGGAGCCTCGCCCTCCCGGTGAGCCTTCATCGCTCCGAAGCCTGACGCTGGATCATGGACTGCAGGGAGCGCCAGCCTTCGAGTTGCTGCGCGCTGAGCGTAGGTCTCTTCCGGGGAGTAGACGGCCCGGGCGACTGCGCCGTGTGGAAACGATGCTCGACCGCGCGGAGCCAGCGGCGCACGGGCCGGGGCAGGTTCACCCGCCCGTTCACGACCAGGCCCGTGACCATCTGCCGGTGATGCCGCCGGCGAATGCTGAGCTTCTTACGCTGGTGGAGCACGTAGCCTTCGGACGCGAAGACCTTGCGCACGAACCGTTGCACGAAGTGGATCTTGGCGTGGTCCTCGTGGTCGAAGGAGAGCGTGATGTCGTCGGCGTAGCGGGTGTACACGGCCCCGAGACGCGCGGCCATGGCGGCCAGCCGGGCGTCGATCCGGTAGTTCACCAGGTTGCTCAGCCGGGGGCTGGTCGGCGCTCCTTGCGGCAACCGGCCCTTGTGCGTGCATAAGCGCAGGAGCAACGCGGTGGCCGGACGGTTCCAGCCGATCCGGCGGAAGTAGCGCCGGAGCCGTTTGGCCGTGGTGGACGGGAAGAAGTCTTTCACGTCGAGCCGGATCACCACGGCGCGGCCCTGATGCTGCCGGGCGTTGCGCACGATGGAGGCCCCTTGCTCGAACCCGGTCGCCGCCGGATGTGCCCGGAGCCGGCGCAGCAGGCGGCGCAGGATTTGCCGCTGAACGGACTTCAACTCCGGCACCGGGGCCTCGATCGTCCGCTTCCCGCCCGATTGTTTCGGGATCGAGAACTCCCGATAGATCGGCTCGATCCTCGCCAAGGCGTCGGGTTCGATCTTCAGCCGGCGGGCGAGTTCGTCGACGCCGTGCCCCCGCCCGTGGAACAGCCAATCCAGAAATCCCATGCATCACCCCGCGTAGGTCAGGCTTTCGAGCCTGACCCTTGGGCCGTCGCCTTCCAGCCTGGTTCGCAAGTCGTCAGGCTGGGAAGCCCGAGCTACAAAGCTGCATGTCAGGCTGGAAAGCCTGACCTACGTAATTCGAGGGAGGGCGCCCGGCCGTCCGGGCGCCCTCCGCTGCCTTGCGAAACGGTGCGACCGTTTCCAGCCGCTTTCGTGAAAGTCCAACAGGACCCGGTCGGCGAAACACCGACCTGCACTCCTGCAATGGGAGCGCCCCAAGGCAACAAGCCCATGATGGGACGTCGGAGCGGAGTTGTCAACTGGTGCACAAGCCCACGGGAACGAGTGCCGGCCCGCAGCGTCGCCACCGCATCGCTGCCGCCCTTGCCAGTACGCGTCCTGTTGAGGAGAATGGCCCACGTGGCGTCCGGAGATCCTCGGAGAGCGTGCCTGCAAATTCGTCGCCTCTCCCTTTGGGAGAGGGGAGGCTTTCGAGACACGCTCTGAGGAGGATAGCATCCACAGGCAAGGCCGGATCTCATGGCAAACAAACCGCCGAAGCCGCGGATCGGGCTCTTGGCCCTCACGTTGGAACTCTACGAGCAACTCCTGCCCACCCTCCGCGAGGACCGCGAGCGGTGGCTCCGCCAGTCCGTGCTGCCGATCCTGGAGAGCTTCGCCGAGGTGGAGTTCGATCGGGCCGTCTTCACGCGCGAGGGGATCGAGGCGGCGGTGCGCGGCTTCGAGGCGTCCGGCGTGGATGCCCTGATGGTGATCTGCCTCACCTACTCTCCCAGCCAACTCGCCCTGCCCGCCCTGCGACGCACCCGCCTGCCGATCCTCATCTGGAACACCCAAGAGCTGCCGGCCGTGGGAAACGACTTCGACGCCGCCAAGATGGTCGCCAACCACGGGGTCCACGGCACCCAGGACTTGACGAGCGTGCTCGTCCAGCACGGCGTGCCATTCGAGTACGTCACGTCGCACCTGACCGATCGGGAGGGGCTGGAGAAGATCGGCCGCTTCTGCATTGCCGCCGCCGCGGTCGCCGGGCTTCGGCGGTTGCGCGTGGGGCTCCTCGGGTATCCGTTTCCCGGCATGGGCGATTTCGCGGTCGATACGAGCCACATTGCCGCCACGCTGGGCTGCCAGTGGACGGCGATCTCCGTGGAAGAATACGTCCTCCGCGCGGCGTCCGCGCCGGTAGCCGATGTCAAGCGACTGGCCGCCGAGTACCGCGACCTCTACGACGTGGCCCCCGACGTGACCGACGCCGACCTCGAGGGGACGGCCCGGGCCGAACTCTCCATGCGGGCCATTGTTACCGAGCGGCGTCTCGAGGCCTTCAGCTACCAGTTCATGGCCTTCGGCGAGGACGAGCGGAGTGAGACGCTCCCCTTCGTGGCCGCGAGCCGCCTGATGGCCGAAGGGCTCGGCTTCGCCGGCGAAGGCGACGTGATGGGGGCGATCGGCTCCTGGCTTCTAAACCGCTTGCAGCCCCCGGCCACCTTCAGCGAAGTGTTTACGATCGACTTTGCCGGCAACGCCCTCTTGATGAGCCACATGGGCGAGGCCAACGTGGCCATGGCACGGCGTGGCCGCCGCGTGCTGCTGGTGGCCCGGCCGCAGCCGATCACGCGCACCCGCGGCCGGCAATTGGCCCTGGTGACGAGCCTTCACCCTGGGACCGGAACGCTCTTTGCCCTCGCACGTGGCCCAAACCAGCGGTGGCGCCTGATTGCCACCCGGATCGAAATCGAGGACTACGGACCGCTACCCGACATGCCGGTGCCGCATTTCAAGATTCGGCCCGTCTGGGGCGACGTGCGGGAAATGCTTACCGAATACGCCAAGGCCGGCGGCCCGCATCACAATGCCGTCTGCTTCGGCGACGCCACGCCGCGGATCCGCGCGGCGGCGAAGTTGCTGGGGGCCGACTATTGCGAGTTGGTCTATTCCCGTCTTCTCCGCGCTTACGACCTGAAGCGGACGACCGGAGATTCGTAGGGCGGATCGAACGCAGTGAGGCCCGCCGGAACGGGAGAGCCAACGTCGGCGCTCCGCTCCGTCCACCCAACAGTTGTCTCCGCGACGAGCGCGGAAACGAGAGGCAAGTGAGAATCCGCCCTTTTCCCTAGCCCAGGCGTTTACGCCTGGGGAAATGGGCCAGAGATCGGAGATTCCAGCCCCTTCAGGGGCTTCGTACGGAAAAAGCCCCTGAAGGGGCTCCAAGGCCGTAGCGTAGCCGTTTCCCAGGCGTGAACGCCTGGGCTAGAGAAAAGTCAGCGAATTCTTGCAAGGGAAGCACGATGTTCCTGGGGCTGGATCTAGGCACGACGAACGTCAAGGCCCTGGTGGTCGATCGGGCCGGGAACATCGTCGCGGCGGGGGCCGCGCCGGTCGATCGGCAGTGTACGCCCGACGGCGGCGTCGAGCAGGATCTCGAGCAGATCTGGCGCGCGGCGTGCCAGGCCATCCGCGACGCCGTTGGTGGCACAGCCGCCCCCGGCTGTGCCGGCGTGCCGGATCGCGTGGCGATCGAGGCGATCGGCGTCTCCAGCCAGGGCGGGGCCCTTCAACTCCTGGACACCGCGCTCCGGCCGCTCGGGCCGGTCGTGAATTGGATGGATGGTCGGGGACGCCCCTTCGACGAGTCGCTCCGGGACCGGTTCGGCGAGCCGTTCTTCGCGGAACACGTCGGGTGCCGGACATGCCTCATCACGCCGGGGCAAATCCTCCGCCTCCGCCGGCAGTCGCCGGAGGTTTTCAAGCAAGTGGCGGCCCTTGGGTATGTGGGCGACGTGATCGTCGGCCGGCTCTGCGGACGAAGGGCCCACGACGCCACCTCCCTCTCGATCGCCTTTCTCTACAATCCGTCGCTGGGCCGGGCGGACCCCGAATTGCTCCGAGTCCTGGAGATCCGGGAGGAGATGCTCCCCGATCTCATCCCGGCCGACGAGCCGGCAGGGACCTTGCGGCCCGAGGCGGCCGAGGCGACCGGCCTCCGCGCGGGAATCCCCGTCTCGCCGGCCGTTCACGATCAATACGCCGCATCGCTGGGGGTCGGCGCGGTCCACGAGGGCGACGTGTCGCTCGGGACGGGCACCGCCTGGGCCATGACCGCCAACAGCACGCGGCTCGGCGTCCCGATCGCGCCGATGGGCATCGTGTGCCAGCATCCGGTGCGGGGGCTTTTTGGACAGATGCTCTCGATGGTCAACGGCGGCTCGACGATCCAATGGGCCGGCAGGCTCACCGGACGTCGCCTCGCACGCGAGGACGTCGATGCCGCGCTGACGGCCGTCCCGCCCGGGAGCGACGGGCTGAGGTTCTGGCCGCACTTGGTGCGTCTTGCCGGGTCCGAGGCCGGAACGCAAGGCGGCCGGATCGCCGGAATCACCTTGGCCCACGGGCCGGACCACCTCCTCCGGGCCGCGGTGGAAGGGCTCGCCTGCGAATTGGCCCGGCACTTCCAGGCATTGGCCGGCGGCGGCCACGCGGTCCGACGCGTGCTCCTCAGCGGCGGGGCGGCCTCCAGCCGCGTGACTCCCCAGATCCTCGCCGACGTGACCGGCCAGCCCGTGGCCGCCGTGAGCGAGCCGGCCGTGAGTGCGTTTGGGGCTGCGCTCCTTGCCCGGGCCATGGTCGATCCCGACGCCGGCCTGGCCCACCTGGCGGAACGCCTCGCCCTGCCGCGCGAGACGTTCTTGCCCGGCCTCCACGCCGCGTTGTACCATGAACTGCTTGGAGAATACCTGGCGGGCCTGCGATAGCACCGAGGGAAGCGATGGAACCGATTCCCCTTCACCACGTTTGGCAATACACCGAGGTCGATCGTGCCTTCTGGCAGAGGCATTTGGAGGCATGGATGCCGGACCGGATCTTCGACGCCCATACCCACGTCAACGAACCGCGGTTCCAGTTGGTGCCCATGACGGAGGCCATGCGGCGGCAATACTGGGTCAACGAGATCATCGAGCCGATCGGCGCGGAGGAGGCCGACCGCTGCCACAAGATCGTGTTTCCGGGCCGGCAGTTCACGTGCCTGGCCTTCGGGCTCCCGTTTCTCGACTACGACATCGAAGGGAGCAACGCGAACCTCCAGGAAGCATGCGTGCGGCGGGGCTGGTATCGTCTGGCCGTGGTCGCGCCGCAATGGCCGGCCGAGCAGGTGGCCCGGGAGTTGGACCAGCCCAACACGCTGGGCGCCAAGGTCTACTACTCGCTCATCAGCCACGACGCCGAGACCCGCGACAAGCACCTGGAGGCCGGCATCTTCGAGTTCCTCCCCCGCCGTCAGCTTGCCGTGCTCGATCGGCGCGGGGCGTGGGTCACGCTGCACGTGCCGCGTGCCGGGCGGCTCGGGCACCCGGACAACGTGGCCGAAATCCGGCGGCTCCGGTGTGAATACCCCAACGTCGTCCTGGTGATCGCCCACCTGGGCCGATGCTATACGCTGCCGCACGCCCAGGAGGCGTTTCCGCTCCTGGCCGGCGACGAAGGACTGTACTTCGACACCTCGGCGGTCCTCAATCCCGACGTGCTCCGGCTGGCGATCCGGACGTTCGGCCCCCGTCGCCTCCTGTTCGGGACCGACAACCCGATCCTCTACCTCCGAGGCCGGCAGCAGTGGCACGGGCCCGCCTACGTGTACCGGACCAGTCACCCGTTCCACTTCAACCTCAATCGCGAACCGCCCGAGGTCGAGGCCCACTACACGCTCGCCGTGTACGAGGGGCTGAAGGCCCTCAAAGAAGCGTGCGACGACTGCGGCCTGTCGCGGGCCGAGGTGGAAGCCATCCTCTTCACAAACGCCCAACGCCTCGCAGCCTCGATCCTGCCATGAGGTCCCGTGATTCGGGCACACCGGCCGCAGCATGCCCGGGAGGGCGAGGCTCCTGCCGAGCCGGCAGCGCGACGCCAGGGGAGGCAAAGGTGCGATCTGCCTGCGAAAACGGTTCCTGGCACCTTCACGCCAGCCACCGTTGCGCCGGCCTCGCTGTCGCAAAAACTGGACCTCGCGGGGTGGCTCCGATAGCTTCTGCTATCGGGGTGCCGAAGGCACAAGAGGCGTGCGTTGACCGAACTTGCCGTGCCCGGGGATCTCACCAAACCCTCTTGTCGCTGCGCGACACCGAAAGCGGAGCTTTCGGTGCCACCCTGCCACCCTGCGACGACCGGCGGGGCGAGCCCGGAGGCCCTACCAGCCCATGACCATGTTCGACTCGATGACCTTTCGGGCCCTCTCCAGATCGGTGCCGGTCTCCTGCATGTAGAGGCGGATGGCGTGGACCTTGTCGCCGGCGGCCTTGGCGAGACAGTCGCGGGCGATGGAGCAGGGGTCGACTCCGCTGACGATCCCCAAGGCGGCCTTGGAGATGACCCAGGTGTCGCGGGGACGCCGCGTGACGCGGACCGCGGACTCCCTCGGATAGCTGGCCTGAACAACCCCTCGGGCAGAGGATTCGTCCTCCGCCCAGGTGATGATGATGTGCGACTCGGTCTCGATCTCGAACAGGGGCATGACGAGAAGTTCCCTCTCTGGAGTGTCGCGCCGGGAAGAAGGCGTGCGGGCTGTAACGCCTCGATGATACCCGAGCGGGCGAAGCATCGTCCAGGGAGGGCGGTGGGCTAGGACGGGAGGTCGGCGGGAGCTTCTTCCACGACGGGCTCGATTTGGGTGCCATCGTGCCGGCAGACGTTGTTGCGTCCGGCGGCCTTGGCCCGATAGAGAGCCGCGTCGGCCCTCGCAAGGAGGGAGTCGGCCGTGTCGCCATCCAGGGCCGTCGCGACGCCGCAACTGACCGTCAGCGGCATCTCGGTCTGGACCCTGGCTCGCATGCGTTCGGAGAACACGCTTGCGCCTTCCAGGCCGGTCCGCGGCATGATGACCACGAATTCCTCGCCGCCGTAGCGGGCGACGAAGTCGGTTTCGCGGGCCGATTCGTCGAGCAGATGGGCCACGGTCTGGAGCATGCGATCGCCCTGGAGGTGACCGTGTTCGTCGTTGATGTGCTTGAAGTGATCGATGTCGAAGATCGCAACGGAGAACTCGACCTCGTAGCGATTCATCAAGGCCAGTTGGGCCGCCACGCAATCGTCGAGCGCGCGGCGATTGCTCACGCCTGTCAACGGATCGGTCCGGGCCTCCGTGAACGACATGAGGTGATTGCTCTGCTGCCGGATCTCGTCGTACGCGCATGCCATCTGGCTGGCCAAACGCAGCGTAGGCGTGAGGATTTCAGAGGCCTCGCGGCACAGGTCCTTCCAGGCCAGCTCCTGCTCCTGGCCGCTCAGATCCGTCACGCGCGACTTGAACTTGAGCACGCTCGCATGGTGCTTCGCAAGGCTGCGACGAACCATCCAGGCGATCTTCTCCAACTCCGCGGCAACGGCCTGGGCACGGCGCAGGTCGCGGCGGGACCGCGCTACGATCTCCTCGTTGCCCGTCCGGTTCTTCCGTCCGAAGAGATAGCCGAGCGTCGCCACGACCGCCAAGGCAAGCGGCGCGGGAATATCGATCTTCCAGAAGTCGATTACCGCGAAGAAATCGATCATAGAACCCGTTTCTAATAGGACGATCTCGATCCCAGTCCCCGCATGCAAATCACCCCGATCACCAAACCGACGAAGGCCAGGAAGAGCCACTCCCCTCGGCCCATCTGGTCAACGTACGACGCAAGCTCGTCGAAGTATCCGCCCATGGAGCGACTCCTTGATTGAGCCGTGCTCTTCAGGAACAATTCCCTACAAGTCTAGGTCATGCTTTTGCCGCCCGGAGCAACGGTGGGGCCACGAGCGGCACTTTTCAATCTCCGGCGACGCCTAGCCGCGTCGGGTGGGCACGGCCCACGAGGGCGTGCCCTGGAGAAACGTGGGGCGGGCACTGCCCGCCCTACAACCGCCATAACCACACCGAACAGGTCGGGAACGGGGACCCAAGGGGGCAGACGCGGCCCGTCCCGCCTGCCTTTCCCTTTCCCGAACGGCAGAATCGTTGCGTCCGGGCGAGTGAACCTCTACGATGGCAGGCTACTTGTCCCGCCAAGGCCTGCACGAGGAGCCCCCGATGGACCAACTCCCCTCCGATCTGCCCGGCACGGCTCGTCCCACCCGGGTCCGCTACGGAGTGCTCGCGTTTGCCGCCGCGCTGTCGATGGTCACGTACCTGGACCGCGTTTGCATCTCCTCCGGACAGTCGTATTTCATCCGCGACTTGGGCCTGCGAAGCGAGGCGGACCTCGGATTGGTCTTCGCAATGTTCACGCTGGCGTACTCGATCTTCGAGGTCCCCAGCGGCTGGCTGGGCGACGTGTGGGGACCGCGCAAGGTCCTTATCCGCATCGTCTTGTGGTGGTCGTTCTTCACCGCACTGACCGGCATCATAGGCATGCACGTCGGGGGGGTCGTGCTCGGCGGGGTCGCGACCTTGGCCGTGGTGCGGTTCCTGTTCGGGATGGGCGAGGCCGGGGCGTATCCGAGCATCACCCGGGCCCTGCACAACTGGTTTCCGGTCCAGGAACGCGGCGTTGCCCAAGGGACGGTCTGGATGGCGGCCCGATTGATGGGCGGATTGACCCCCATGGTGTGGCTCGTACTTGTCGAGGGGTTTCACATGCCGGGTACCGCCTCGGGCACGATGGCGGGGGGGTGGCTGCCCTGGCGGGCCACCTTCTGGCTCTTTGGCGCAATCGGCGTGGTCTGGTGCGTGTTGTTCGTCTACTGGTTCCGCGACCGGCCGGACCAGAAGAAGTCGGTCAACGCGGCGGAGATGGCCTTGATCCGCTCCAGTGCCGCCGAGTCGGAGGCCGGCCACGCCCGCGTCCCGTGGCTCAAAATCATCTCTAGCCCCAATCTCTGGGCGCTCTGCATGATGTACTTCTGCCAGGCCTACGGCTGGTACTTCTACATCACGTACTTGCCGCGGTTCCTGGAAGTGCAGCACGGGGTGGACCCGAAGAGCATCGTGGGTGCGATCTACAAGGGAGGGCCGCTCTGGATGGGGGCGATCGGGTGCCTTGTCGGAGGTTACGTGACGGATTGGCTGGTTCGTCGCACGGGCCGCCGCTTCGGGCGCAAGTCGATCGGTGCGTGCGGGCACGCGGCCTGCATGGTCTGTTTTCTTCTCTGCCCCTTCGCTCCGAACGCCTTCACCTTCTTTCTGGCGATCTCGCTGGCCGGTTTTTCGGCCGACATGACGATGGGCTCGTCCTGGGCGGTGTGTCAGGACATCGGCCGGCGCTATGCCGCGATTGTGGCCGGCTTCATGAACATGATCGGCAACTTCGGCGGTTTCGTGGCAAACCTGATGAGTGCCGCGATTCTCAGTTGGGGGCTCTCGCGCCACGCCGCCACGCTGGGCAAGAGCGTGGAGAGCCTGTCCGTCGAGGCCACGACCGCCGGCCTGAAGACCGGGTACCAGATCAACTTTCTCGTATTCGCAGCCTTCTGTCTGGTCGGCGTCGTTTGCTGGCTCCTGATCGACGCCGACAAGCCCGTTGTCGGGGAGTCGGACGCCACGCCTAACCGGGGGTGACAGGATTCTTCTTTGAGAAATCCCGTTTTTCCCACCCGAATGGGCTGGGCACCGCTGTACCCAGATCGCGGCAAATTGCTATAATCGGTGGTTAGCGCTCCGGGCCAAACCATCGCACGGGTTTGGGATGTTGGGGACTTGTTGTCCCTGTTGTGAATTTCTCACCAGCGCCTGCGCCATCTGTCCTCCCGGAAAGAAGACCGCCCCAGACGATACGATGTCGTATTTGCTGCTTACCGGCGTCACAGGACTGTTGGGATCCTATCTGCTGGGTGCGGCCCTGCGCGCGGGGCGGAGGGTGGCTGTGGTTTCGCGTGCCAGCCGGACGGAATCGATCGGACAGCGGATCGAGGCGTTGGTCGTGCGGTGGGAACGCGAGTCGGGCCGCGTGCTGCCCCGGCCTGTCGTGCTGGAGGGGGATCTCCACCAGCCCGATCTCGGCCTCGATGCCCGCCGGCTCCGTTGGGTCGCTCGGCACTGCCATGCCGTGTTGCATTGCGCCGCGAGTCTGACTTTTGAAAGCGGCAACCGAGACGAAGAGCCGTGGCGTTCCAACCTCGACGGTACCCGCCACGTGCTGGAACTCTGCCGCCGCACGGGCATCCGGGAGTACCACCACGTTTCGACGGCCTACGTGTGCGGGCTCCGCGAGGGGCGGGTCTTGGAGAGCGAGTTGGACGAGGGCCAGTCGTTCGCCAACGACTACGAACGGAGCAAGGCGGAGGCCGAGAAGATCGTCCGCAGCGCCGAGTTCCTCGATCCTCCGACCATTTACCGTCCGGCCATCATCGTGGGCGACTCCCGCACCGGCCACACCACCACCTTCCACGGCTTCTACACCCCGCTGAAGATCATGCACGCCATGGTCCACCAGTTCGACACCGCGGAAGCCTCCAGCGCGAGTTACCTCGAGGCGCTTGGGCTCTCGGGCCGGGAGAAGAAGAACTTTGTTCCGGTGGACTGGGTAGCGCAGGTCATCTCGCACATCGTCGACCGGCCGGAACACCATGGGCGGACCTACCACCTCGCGCCCGACCAGCGGGTCGATACGTCGCTGGTGGGAGAGGTGGTGGAGACGTCGCTGCGGCAGGATGTGGTCGAGAAGGGACGAAGGGATGTTCCCTCCGGCGGCGACGTTCCGCTCGAATTCCTGTTTCGCAGCCAGATGGACGTCTACCGCTCCTACTGGCGGAGCGATCCGGAGTTCGATCGCACCAACACGATGGCGGCGGCACCGACGCTCCCCTGCCCCACGGTCGACCGCGCCATGCTGATGCGTATGGCGAGGTTCGCGTTGCGCACCAATTTCGGCTGGCCCCGTCCCCGGCTGCCCGAACTCGGACCGGGCGCTTGCGCCGATCTCCGGCCGTGGCTGGAAGCCGCCGACAAGGAGCCGGTCAACGGTCGGGTCCGGACCAGCGTCGGGCTTCAGGTGAACGGTCCGGGAGGCGGACAGTGGGAACTCTTGTTGGCCGATCAGTCGGTGGCAGGCGCCGAGCACGGACTGCCCGCCCACCCCACGGCAACGCTTTACATGAACGCCAAGACGTTCGAGCGCCTGGCGACGAGGGTGTGTTCGGGCCGAGAGGCCGTCGAGGAGGGAAGTGTCCTTGTGGAAGGGAACGGAGTCCCCCCGGAAATGGTCCAGAACGCACTGAAGGCCCTGGGGGAGTTGCGCCGGTCGCAGTGAAACGCATGGGATCGGCGTAGGGTACGGTCGGGAGACCGGCCACGGCATGCCGCAGAGGCTGGCCCCCGCAGCGCGAGTCAACCGAAGGGATCGGACTACCGTATGAGTTTTCCCTCACGATCGGACATCCCGATAGCAATCCTCGGCATGGCATGCCGCCTGCCGGGAGGCCCCGATCTGGAGGCCTTCTGGGACCTCGTGCGCACCGGGCGGTCGGCATGGGGAGAAGTGCCCCCCGAGCGGTTCGACGCCGATCTCTCCTTCCATCCGGACCGCGGCGTGCGGAACAAGTCGTATACGAAGCTCGGCGGACTGGTCGAGTATCCGCCGGTGGACCGCCGCGTCTGCCCGTTGTCCGATGCGGCGCTTGCGTCCTACGATCGCGCGCACCTCGCCCTGTGCGAGGTTGCCGCAGCGGCCTGCCTCGACGCACGGCTCAACCCCGCCAACCTGCCGCACCGGAACGCCGGCGTCTACGTCGGCCATACCCGCGCCAGCGGGCTGGCCGGCGAGATGACCTACGGACTCTACGCGCCGCAGATCGCCCAGTACCTCCGCGAGGTCGCCGGATGGGAACAACTGGCCGGCGGGTTGGGCGACGCGGTCCTTGCCGAGATTGTCGAGAGGATCCGCCGCCGCTGTCCGCAGCGACATCCCGACGGCGGCCCCTTCCTCACGCCCAATCATGCCGCAGCCCTGATCGCCAAGACGTTCGGCCTGAACGGACCGCAGATGGTGTTCAATGCCGCGTGCGCCTCGTCGTCGCAGGCGGTAGCGCAAGCCGTGCGGGCGCTTCAACTCGGGCGGATCGACATGGCCGTCGTCGGCGGAGCCTCGCACTTCCACTGCGATACGCTCGTGACGTTCTCCCAGGCCCAATCGGTCAGCAACCGCGGCTCGCGCCCCTTCGACGCCGACGCCGACGGACTCGTCGTGGCCGAAGGCTACGCGGCCGTGGTGCTCAAGCGACTCGATCGGGCCGAGGCCGACGGCAATCGCATTCGGGCCACGATCCCCGGCGTGGGCATCTCGTCCGACGGCCGCGGCAAGAGCCTCTGGGCGCCGCGCAAGGAGGGGCAGATCCAGGCCGTTCGCCGGGCCTACGGGCCCGGGGTCCGCATCGACCGGCTGCAATACATCGAGGCCCACGCCACTTCCACGCAAGTCGGCGACGCGACCGAAGTGCAGGCCCTCGCCGAGGTGCTCCGCGACGCGCTGCCCGGCGGGCGCAAGATCCCTCTCGGCAGCGTGAAGGCCAACATCGGACACACCCTGGAGACGGCCGGCCTGGCGGGCCTGGTCAAGACGGTCCTGGCCATGGAGCACGGGATCATCCCGCCGCTGGCCAACTGCCGTCGATTGAATCCCGAGATCGACTGGGACCGGGTGCCGCTCTCCGTGCCCTTCGAGGAAAAGGCGTGGGAGCCTTGGCCCGACGGCTCGCCGCGCCGAGCGTGTGTGAACGCCTTCGGCATCGGCGGCCTGAACGTTCACCTTGTGGTCGATGAGTACCAAGCCGTTCGGCGGGCCGGGAGACCTGCGGTCGGACACTCCGGCGAGGTCGGGAGACCTGCGCCGAGCGCGGTGGCGGTCCCCTGGATCGAGCCTGTGGCGATCCTCGGGATGGGAGTGGTGCTGCCGGGAGTGCTGTCGCTGGAGGCCTACTGGGACCTGCTGACGTCGGGCCGCGACGCCCGCAGCGAGGTGCCGCCCGGCCGCTGGAACGCCGATCTCTACTTGCGGCCCGGGGTCCGTCAACCGGGGACCACGCCCACGAAGCTCGGCGGGTTCGTCCGCGATTTCCATTACGACTGGCGCCGACACACCATCCCGCCCAAGACCATTGCCCAGGCCAGCCCCCTGCATTTCATGGTCCTCCAGGCGGTCGATGAAGCCTTCGAGCAGGCCAAGCTCGATCTTCGTACGAGCGATCGGGGCCGCATCGGCGTGATCGTGGGGAGTTCGTTTGTCGGCGACTTCTCGACCCAGATGGTCCTCGGGCTCCAGCTTCCGCGATTCCAGCGGACGCTGGCGGAGACGCTTCGCGGCCGCGGCGTGCCGGAAGCGGAGATCGACTGCATCGCACGCGACTACGAAAAGGTCTTCTTGGAGCACAACCCGGCCTTGCTCGACGAGACCGGGAGCTTCACGTCGAGTTCGCTCGCGTCGCGGATCACGAAGGTCTTCGACCTGGGAGGCGGGGGCGTGGCGGTCGACTCCGGGGAGGCCTCGTCGCTGGCCGCCTTGGACTGCTGCGTGGACCTCCTGGCCAGCGGGTCGTGCGACGCGATGGTCTGCGTCGGCGCCCAGCAGGACATGGGCATGACGAAGTACGAGGCGTGGTCGCTCGCCGGCCGGCTGGCCCCGGGACAGCCCCGGGCGCCGTTGGACGCCGCCGCCGACGGCTGCGTGCCGGCCGAGGGCTGCGGCGTGCTGATCCTGAAGCGGCTGGCCGACGCCAAGCGGGACGGCAACCCCGTGTACGGCGTCCTCCGGGGCGTGGGCGCCGGACACGCCGCCTCCCGGACCCGTGCCGTGCGTCTGGCGATTGAACGCGCGATCGCCCGTTCCGGCGTTTCCCCGGCCGACGTGGCCCTGGTCGAGACGCCGGGCATGAGCAAGCCGGAACTTGATGCCCAGGAAGTGCAGGCGATCTTCGACGTGTACGGCTCTGCGGCTCGAAGCCGGCCCGTGCTCCTGGGGAGCACCGTGGGCCAGTTGGGGCACACGGGCGCGGCCGCCGGCATGGCGGGACTGGCCAAGGCCGCCTTGGCCCTCCAGCAGCAGTGGGTCCCGGCGACCGCCGGCGTCGAGCAGCCCGCCCCGTTTGTCGCCGAGTATCAGCCGGCCGTGGAGGTCGCGATCGCCCCGAGCGAGATCGGGGCCCCGAATCCGGAACAGCAGCCGATTGCGGGAGTCTCCTGCGGCGGCCTTGAGGTCTTCTATCACGCATTGATCGAGCGAGGTACTCACGTGAGTGTGCCCATCCAGAGTCTGCCGTTGCGCGAAGGCAAGGCGGCGGCCCAAGCTGGGGCCGGGAAGACGGTTCCCGGCGAAATCGTCCACTTCGATGCCACGGCGCGGCGGCGCGAGCGGATGCGGAAGAAGAGTTCCGCATCGGACGAAGGCGTTCCTCGCACGGAGAGTGTGCTTTCAAGTCCGGCCGCCCTCACCCCCGGCCCCTCTCCCGCGGACGGGAGAGGGGAGACGAACATGCCGGTCGAGCAGATCGAGGGCTTCTTGATCAACTTCGTGGTCGAGCAGACCGGCTATCCGCCCGAAGTCGTTGAGATCGACGCCGACTTGGAGGCCGATCTCGGGATCGACAGCATCAAGAAGGCCCAGTTGTTCGGCGAACTCCGCGAGTTCTTTCCGATCCAGCCGACAGGCAACCTCACGCTGGACGATTTCCCCACGCTGCGGCACGTGCTGACGTTCTTGCAGGCGGCGGCGGGTGGCATGTCGTCACGCGGCGAAGCCGCGGGTCGGCATGAGAACGCTTCCGAGGTTCTGCATCACGAGATAACGGTCCCGGTGCCCACCGCCCTCACCCCCGGCCCCTCTCCCGCGGACGGGAGAGGGGAGACGAGCGGCATGCCGGTCGAGCAGATCGAGGGCTTCTTGATCAACTTTGTGGTGGAGCAGACGGGTTATCCGCCCGAGGTCGTGGAACTCGATTCCGATCTGGAAGCCGATCTCGGGATCGACAGCATCAAAAAGGCCCAGTTGTTCGGCGAACTCCGCGAGTATTTCCCGATCCAGCCGACGGGCAACCTGACGCTGGACGACTTTCCCACGCTGCGGCACATCCTCCAGTTCTTGCAGCAGGCTGCGGCGGGTGGCATGCCGTCACGCGGCGAAGCCGCGGGTCGGCATGAAGATGCTCCCGAGATCCTGCGCGAGGAGGAGACTGTTCCGAGTCCGGCCGCCCTCCCCCCCGGCCCCTCTCCCGCAAGCGGGCGAGGGGAGGAAGAGACGTCGCCTCCGCCCGTGGGGGCCTTGGAGAGTCTCCTGATGGACTACGTGACCGAGCGGACCGGGTACCCGTCGGAGACCGTTCCTTGGGATGCCGACTTGGAGGCCGACTTGGGCCTCGACCCGATCGCCAAGGCCCAGATGATGGCCGATCTCCAGCGCGAGCTCGGCAACGGGAACGGCGGGCCCTCGCCGGCCGACGACTTCGTCACGTTGCGGCAGGTGCGCGATCACTTCGCCGCGATGAGCGCGGTCCGGGCAAAGTAGAACGGGTTTCCAACCCGTCCGCAAGAAGCGTCCCAAGGCATTCTCTCCCATTCGAATGATGCACGAAACCGCAGACCAACCGTTGGCCGTTGTCGGGATGGCGTGCCGCCTGCCCGGGGCTGATGGTCTGGACGCCTACTGGCGGTTGCTCCTCGAGGGGCGCAGCGCGATCGACGTCCTTCCGCCCGAGCGGCTCGATCCGGAGTTGTACTACGATCCCCAGGTGGGCGTCCGGGCGAAGTCGTATTCGCGGATCGGCGGGCTGGTCGACTCGCGGCCGGTCGATCTGTCCGGATGTCCGCTCCCGCCGGAGGTGATCGCCAAGCTGGACCCCTGCCACCTGGCCCTTTGGGAAGTGGCGGCCCGGGCCTGCGAGAATGCGGGCCTCGATCCGCAGAATCTCCCGGACCGGAGGGCGGGCGTGTTCGTGGGCCACTCCCGCGCGAGCCCGCTGGTCGGGGATCTCACGTGCGGAACGCTCATCGAGCAGACAGCCCAGTTCCTTCGGCAGATCGAAGGTTTTGACGCCGCGTGCGGGTGCGATGCCGACGCCGTGATCCGCGAGATGATCGAAGCGGTGCGGCGTGAGACCCCCAAACGCGACGACCAGGCCGGGGCGTGGCTGGAGCCGCACTTCGCCGCCTCGATCCTCGCCCGCGCATTCGGGCTTGACGGTCCGAGCATCGTGATCAACAACGCCTGCGCGTCGGGGCTCACGGCCCTGGCCCTGGGGGCGTGGGCGATCCAGACCGGCTCGATCGACATGGCGGTGGTGGCCTCCGCGTCGCGCGTGAGCCACAACACCCTGCTCCTCTTTTCCCACGCACGCTCGGTCTCGGCCACGGGCTCGCGCCCGTTCGACGCCTCGGCCGACGGGCTGGTCGCCGCCGAGGGCTACGTGGTCCTGCTGGTCAAGGGCCTGGCCAAGGCCCTGGCCGACGGAAACCGCATCCTCGCGGTGGTCCGCGGGATCGGCGTCTCGACCGACGGGCGGGGAAAGGCCGTTTGGGCGCCTCGCAAGGAAGGGCAGATCGAGGCGGTGCTCCGCGCCTACCGCGGCGGGCTCGACGCCTCGCGCCTCCAGTATATCGAGGCCCATGCCACGTCGACCCAGGTGGGCGACGCCACGGAAGTGGCGGCCCTCGCCGCGGCCATGGAAGGCAAGCTCCCTGCCGGGACGCGAATCCCCATGGGCGCGGTGAAGTCGAACATCGGGCATACGTTGGAGACGGCCGGTCTGGCGGGCCTGGTCAAGACGATCCTGGCCATGCACCACGGCGAGATCCCGCCGACGATCCACCTCGTACACCGCAACCCCGAGATCGACTGGGAGCGGATCCCGTTCTTCGTGCCCACCGCGCCCCATCCCTGGCCCGCCCCCGCCGACGGCCATCCGCGTCGCGCCGCCGTCAACGCCTTCGGGATCGGTGGCCTGAACGTCCACGTCGTGCTGGACCAGGGGCCGTTGCCCGGGGAGGAGGGGCCGCAAGTCTCCATGCCCATCCCGTCATGTGGCACAGCCGCCCCCGGCTGTGCGGAACTCCCCAACGCCGTGGAGAGCGGCGGTGCGACACTCTCCCGCACAGCCGAGGGCGGCTGTGCCACAAGCGTATCGAAGGCTTCAGGAGTCTCCGGGGCCCTTGCCGTGGTGGGCATGGGCGCCGTGCTGCCGGGCGCGCGGACGATCGACGGCGTTTGGGAACTGCTCGCTTCGGGCCGTGACGCGAAAAGCCGCGTCCCGCCCGAGCGGTGGCACCTGGCCGGCCCGGATTCACCCGGCCGGCCGGGTCCGTGGCGCGACGGCCTGCCCCAAGGCGGCTTCGTCACCGGCTTCGAGTACGATTGGCGGCGGCACAAGATCCCGCCGAAGCAAATCGCGCAGGCCGATCCGCTCCAGTTCATGATCCTCGACGCCGTGGACCAGGTCCTGGCCAGCGCCGGATATCCCGAGCAGCCGCTCGACCGGACGCGGACCGGCGTGGTGGTCGGCGTGCCGTTTCACGGCGACTTCTTCGCCGACCTGCAGATCGGCTTCCAGTTGCCGCGATTCCAGCGGACGCTCGCGGCCGTGTTGCGACGGCGCGGCGTGCCGGCCGAGACGGTGGAAACGTTGTGCCGCCGCTTCGGCGACGTCGTGCTGACGCACATGCCGGGCCTGCTCGACGACACGGGCAGCTTCTCATCGAGCAGCCTGGCCTCGCGGGTCACGAAGACCTTCGACTTCATGGGCGGGGCGGTGATTCTTGATTCCGGGGCGGCCTCAGCCGGCGCGGCCCTTTCGGTCGCCGCCGACATGCTGAGGCTGGGCCGCTGCGACGCCGTGATCTGCGTGTCGGCCGATCGGGCCATGGGGGTGATGAAGTACGAAAAACTCCGGCAGGCCGGGCTGTTGGTCTCCGATCCCTCCCACGGTCCGCTCGATGCCCAAGCCGCCGGCTTCGTGCCGGGCGAAGGCGTGGGCGCCGTGCTCCTCAAGCGTCTGGAAGACGTCGATCGCAGTCGAGAGAAGGTCCTTGGGGTGCTTCGCGGCGTGGCGATGGCGCGAGCCGAGTCGCTCGGCGAGGCGGTCGAGGCCGCGGCCCGGCGGGGCCTGGACCGGGCCGGAGTCGCTCCGGAGGAAGTCGTCGCCGTTGAGACAACGTGCGCCGGGAATGCCGCCTCGGACGAGCAGGAGGTCCGCGCCCTAGGGCGGACCTACGGGCCGCGTCCCGAGGAGCGGCCGCTGGTGGTCGGGACCCTTGCGGGGCAGATGGGCTACGTGTCGGGCGCGGCGGGGATGCTCTCCCTGGTGAAGACGATCCTGGCCTTGGAGCATCAAGCGATGCCTGCCGGCCTCGGGATCGACGCGCCCGCCCCGTTCGTTGCCGAGCTTGGGCCGAAGATCCGCGTCGCGCAGCGGAAGACGCCGCTGGTGCCGGCCCGGGACGACGGACGCCTGCTGGCCGCGGTCAGTTGTCATAACACGAAGGATACGGCTTACCACATGATCGTCGAACGTCCCGTGCCCGTGCCCACCCGAGCGCCCCAGTCCGAGCGGATCGAGCCGCGGGCGGGCCGGCCCCGCGTGGCCTTCGTGTTCCCGGGGCAGGGATCGCAGTATGCCGGGATGCTCAAGCCACTGGTCGAGCAGTTCGCCCCGGCGCGCCGCGCCTTCGAGGAAGTCGAGGCCACGCTCGGCCGCCTCGGCTATCCGACATTTGCCGACCTGGCGTGGGACAACGCAGAGCAACTCGGCAAGGACGTCTTCCGCACGCAGTTGGCCATGCTGGCGGCGGATACGATCGTCCACGCGGCGGTCTCGGCCCTTGGAATCCGGCCGGATCGGATCACCGGGCACAGTTTCGGCCAGTTCCCGGCCCTTGTGGCGGCCGGGGGATGGACGTTCGAGGCCGCGGCCCGGGCCACGTTCGCCCGTTGCCGCGCGATCGAGTCGAGCAAGACCGCCGACGGCACGATGCTCTGCGTCTACGCGTCGATCGACACGGTCGAAAGGGTGTGCCGGGAGACCGGCGGCCGCGTCTACGTGGCGAATCACAACTCGCCGCGTCAGACGATCGTGGGCGGCGACCACGAGTCGATCGCGGCGCTCTTGACGCAACTCCGCCAGGAGGGCCTCCACAGCCAGCAGTTGCCGGTGCCCCGTCCCTTCCACACGCCGCTCATGGACGAAGTCAAGGCGCCGCTGGCCGATGCCTTGGCCGGGCTGCTTCTCGAACCGCCCACCGTGCCGTTCCTCAGCGGCGTGAGCAACCGCTACACCGCCGATCCGGAGGACCTCCGCACCGATTTGATCAACCAGATGACCTGGCCCGTCCGCTACGTGGCCCTCATCGAGCGATTGGCCGCCGAAGGGGTGACGGTCTTCGTCGAGGTCGGCCCCCAGCAGATCCTCACCGGGCTGAACCGTCAGATCCTCGGCGACCGCAACGTGCTCTTGATCGGATGCGACCATCGCCGGCGCGGCGGACTGGAGGTGTTGCGCGCGTTGCGATCGGCTTTGAAGGCCGCCGGCGTGCCGGTGGGAGCGGACGAGCTGCTGGAGAGTGTTTCCGGAAGTCCCCTCTCCCTCCGGGAGAGGGCTAGGGTGAGGGCGGAGCATGGGGTTGTGCAGAGTCCCCCCCCCCCCCCCCCCCCCCCCCCCCCC
>Ga0067045_1002808_pt1 | contig 44427 bp, 31 predicted proteins | sample TerdegcTABiofilm_FD_59184 | JGI IMG/M metagenome (GOLD analysis project Ga0067045, IMG submission 59184) | Combined Assembly of (Gp0054472, Gp0054536) Wastewater bioreactor microbial communities from Singapore -Terephthalate degrading...
GGTGCGCGGGCCTTCGGCCCGGGATTTTCAAGGCATAAGTCCGGTGTCCAATGGTACTTGCCTACGGTTTGTCAGCGCGGATATNCTGGAGCCGCCTGGAGAAACGGAGTCAGGCTCTGCGNGGACGCAAGNNNGACAAGGGATATCGAGGTTCCGGTGCGCCCATGGCGCGTCAGGCCCCTGATGGCTTATGTCACCAGGGGCCGTTCTCANGAAACCCATTGGACACCGGACCCATGCCTNAGAAAATCCTGCGGCGCAGCCGCAACCCGCGCAACAACTTGCCTCTGCGCACCCTTCAGTCGGATGAACCAGAATTCCCACCAGCAGGACCGGCCGTCGCTGGAGTCGCCTTGTATTAGCGGCCTTCGATCGCTGCCATGGCGGCGCGGAGATAGCCGAGGGCGTGGGCCATGCCGGCATGCCATGGGGCGCCGCAGGTCATTTGCGGGGTATGATCGGGAATGACCGCGCCGTCGAATCCGTTGTCGCGCAGGATGCGGAGCACGCGGAAGATGTCCACGTCGCCTTCATCGATGAATACTTCGGTGTAGTGGGGCACCTTGCCACGCACGTTGCGGCAATGGACATAAGAGATCGCCCCCCGGCGGCTGAATGTCTCGACCACTTCGTACGCGTCGACTCCGGGCATCTCCTGGACCGTCCCCACGCACAACCGCAGCGCATTGGAGCGGCTGGGCACCGAGTCCAGCAGCCGGTGCATGCCTGCGGGGTCGCATAAGATCCGTGGTGTCTGACGGAGCACCGGAACCGGCGGATCGTCCGGATGGGCGGCCAGACGCACGCCCTCTTCTTCGGCCACCGGCGTCAACTCGCGCAGGAAGTGCGCCAGCCGTTGCCAGAGCTCTTCATGGGAAATGGCCGGGAGCGTGCCCTCCGGGGCGTCCGGGTCGTAGACCAGGTTGTGGAGCGTCCCTAGTGACAGGGGCTCCTGCACCGGCAGCCGCTCTTCGAGATACGCCGGCGCGATCGCCTTGCCACGGGCGAACGGGCCGTTGACTCGGCCCCACACGCCCGCCAGGGAAAAGTCGTAACCGAGCACGGGTATCTTCAGCCGGCCCATGCTCCGTAGCAGATCCTTGAGCGATTCCAACTGCTGCGGCTTGCGCGGGCCGTTGAGCATGATGTCGCACAAGAACGAAGGGTCCAGATTCTCGAGTGCCTCGACCGCGAGCCCTTCTTCCTTGGCCATGCGTTGGATCGCCTCGATCTCTCCGTAGCTCCACATCCGTCCCTGAGCCCGGGTGAAACCGAAGCAGAACTCGTCGGCCTGGCGCATGGGCAGCCCTTGGACCCGTTCGACCAGGTGCAGCACCAGGTGCGTGCATCCCGCCTGGCGGGCGAAGCGGAAGTTGTCGCGAGAGATGTAACTGCGGTGAAAGATGGCGGCAAGTTTCATGGCAGGTGGCTCGACAAAGGCCCTCGAATCGATCGTGGCCGCGTCATGGGGCACCTCCCGGACTCCCCGGCTCGGCCGAAGCCGCGGAGCCCCCTGCGACGCGCATTCGCTGGAGCAGATCGTTTCGCGAGTTCTCGCTGCTTTCCGCGGATAGTCGCAGGGCCCATTCCACGTCACGGCGGCGAAATGCCTCGAGCAACCGCTGATGACCGCCGATGACCTTCGCCATGAATCCCGGGGCAAACCCGTATTGCCGCCGCAGGGCATCGATCAAGTCCCAGTAGCGTTCGATGATCTCCACCGCATCGGGATGATCCGCCAACCGGTAGATCACCCGGTGAAACTGCTTGTTGTATTCCAGGCTGGCGGCGAACTCGCCCCGGCGTTCGGCCTGTTGATGGGTTTCAATGATGATCTCCAGCGCGTGTAGGTCGGCGTCCGTCAGGCGCGGGATGGCCCTCTGCAGCAAGAGCACGGCGATGGCGCTGCGGAGGTCGTAAATGTCGCGGATGAACTTCTCGTCGATCTTCCGGACACGGGAGCCGCAGTTGGGCTGGCTGGTCAGCAGGCCCTCCCCCTGGAGTTTCTGGATCGCCTCGCGGATCGGCATCTGGCTGACGCCGTAGCGTTCGACCAGATCGGCGATCTTCAGACGCCCGCCCCAGGGAAACACGCCGGCCAGAATATCCTGGCGAAGCCGCTGGCAGACGCTGGCGTAGGCGGGACATGCACGGGGACCGGCTTTCACGGCGGGACCGTTCCTCGGCTCCGCGGTTGGCGGGCTCTCTGCGGGGCGATTCCTCACAACGGCCTGTTTCTTGAATCGGGCGGCCATACCTTCGAGGGGCAGACTATGCGATCGCTTCAGGACCAATATTGTATATAGTTTTTCCCGCGGCAGATCAAGCGGGATAAACCCATAAACAATCAAAAATGCCGGCACGAAACGAGGTGATTGACAAAGCTCCCGAAGATCTCTATTGTATACAATACAGATCGAGGCGACCCGCTCGCGTCCCCCGAGAGGTCCGTGGACTGTCGCCGTTGACTACCCACCGAAGTGACTCCTCGTGCCATCACCGTCGAACAGGAGATAGGAGACGACATCATGCTTCGCGAATGGAAATGGAATGGTCGCCGGCTTGGATGGGTAGTCCTGGTTCTCGCAGCCTTGGGCCATCATTCGACAGCCGGCACCACCTTGGCCGCACCGGAAGCAACCGCAAGGCAGGTGGCTGTCCTCGGCGATTCGCTTCCCGGAATGGATCCGGCGACCACGGAGGCGGTTGGCGCGGCGTTGCGCCGCGAAGGGTTCAAGGTCGTCTTCCTCACGGCGGAACAGGTCTGCGACCCGAAGACGCTCTCGGCCGCGAGGTTCTTTCTCTACGTCATTCCCTCACCTCAATGCTATCCGGCCAACGGAGCGGAGGCCCTTGCCAGCTACCTGAAGGCGCGGGGCAACCTCTTGATCCTGGGCACGCCGCTGAGTGAGCCGCTTTGGAGACTCGGCGACCTATGGCTTGATCGTTCGGGCATGCGCGAGGTGATCGCCCGCGTCAAACCGGACCGCATCGTCTACGATTTTGATGACGGCCGTCGGCCGGCCGCGTGGACCCGGAGCAACCGCCGCGCGACGCACTGCGTCGCGGAAGTCGTGCCCGGCGGCGCCGAAGGCTCGGCGGGCTGTCTTCAAGTGACGATGGATTACCAGGACGGCCAGCCCAACGGTTGGGGTGGGCCGTTGGATCCAAACGCCACGCCGGCCTCCGGGGGGCTCCTTTCGTTCTGGGCCAAGGGCGACGGCCGGACGCCCCGGGTGAACGTCCGCCTGTTCGAGGGACCTGGGCCTCAAGACCGAGGCATCGCCGTCGTTTCGCTCACCAAGGAGTGGAAGCACTATGTGCTCCGGGCCGAGGACTTCGGCGTGCTGGGCAGGGCAGATCCGTATCGGGCCAAGCGGGTGAGCTTCGAGTTGGTGAACAGCCAGATCACACCCGACGTGCCCGACGGGCGGCACACGTTTTGGGTTGACCGGATCGGGACCGCGCCGAACCCGCTGGCCGTACTGGGCGATCCGGACCGGTCGCCGTTCCCGATTCTCGAAACGATCTCGCCCGGCTACAAGACCTATCCGCTGAAGGACATCGCGGCGATTGGCGTCGAGCCGGCGCAGGGCATCGTTGGCGCCAAGGGTTTGAAGCTGCCCGTGCCGGTTTCGGCCGCCTCGTGCTACGCCCGGCCCGAGGGAAAGGGACTGGAGCGGGGGTATTCGTGGCGTTGGATCCCGCTGGCGCGGGCGTACGATCGGGAAGGGATCGAGCGCGGCACACCCATCTGGATGACGATGGTCCGTCCGGCGCTTGACGAAGGGCCGGCCTTCAATGATGCCGTGCGGCGTCTCCGGGAGCATCGCAACACGCCCAAAGCACCGTCGTTCGACGGGGCGGTCTGCGCGGTCTGTGCGATCCGGGATCATGCGGCGCTTCAACAGATGGCACGGACCGAGTTGTTCGGCGCCGTGGCCCGGCGCATCCACGACGGGCTGTTTCTCTCGCACGCCGGATCGGGGCAGTTCTCCTACTGGCCCGGCGAACCGGTCGAACTCGGCGGGGTCGCCGTGAACCAGGGGCAGCACCCGGCGGAAGTCGAGGTTCGCGCGCGCGTTTGCCCGAAGGGCGCGAAGGACGCGGAAGGGCCGGTCTTCGAGGCCCGCGCGACGGTGACAATCGAGCCGGGACAGAGCGCGAAGAAGGCGTTCCGCTGGACGCCCGGGCAGTTCGACGCGCCAAGCTATCGGGTGACGACCGAGTTGCTGCGCGGCGGCCGGACGATCGACGTCATCGCCCACGAGCTTGGTGTGTTGTGCGACAAGAAACCCGCGTCGGGCGACTACATCACCGTCCACGATGGCGACTTCTGGCTGCACGGCAAGCCGTGGTACCCGGTCGGCGTGAACTACTGGCCCCGGTATGCCATCGCCCTGGAGTGCGAGGATTACGTCTACCACTGGCTGACGCCGGGCTTCTACAACCCGGAGGAGGTCGAACGCGACCTGGTGCAGATGGAGTCGATGGGCCTGAACTTCGTCGCCATCCGCGCGAATGTGAAGAACGACCGCCGGACGCTGTTGGACTTCCTGCGGCGGTGCCGGAACCACGACATCTACGTCTTCCTGTTCGTCCAGACGCACGTCATCACCGACGAGCCGCACTACTTCCAGGGCATCATGATGCCGCAGCACTTCCAGGAGGAGGCGTCGGCCGACTTCATCCGGGCGTGCCGGTTGCCGGACAACCCGGCCCTGATGGCCTACGACCTGATTTGGGAGCCGGCCGGCTGGCTCTTCGGAGATCAGGTGCGCATGTTCGGCTGGTCCGAGTCCGAGCCGTACCGCCGGCGTTGGGACAACGACTGGGCCCGCTGGATCGAGAATCGCTACGGCAGCCTGGCCGCGGCGGAAAAGGACTGGGGCATGCCCGCCCCGCGGCGCGACGGCCGGGTGACCTCGCCGTCAAGCACGCAGTTCCAGGAGGACGGCCCGTGGCGCATCCTGGTGGCCGCCTATCGCCGGTTCATGGACGACCTGATGAGCCGCAAGTGGAACGACGCGACGCAGAAACTGCGGCGCATGGATCCGAACCACCTGATCAGCTTCCGCCAGGGCAACCTCTCGTCGATCGACTTCACGCTCACGGCCACACCCAAGCACGTCGACTTCTTCTGTATGGAAGGCTACAGTTTCCGCCCCGGCGGCACGGGCCCGAACGTGGCGGGCTTCGTCAATCGCTACCTCCACTTCGCGACCGGCGGAAAACCGCATCTCTGGATCGAGTTCGGCGGCGACGCCTGGAACAAGGCCGCCATGCAGCCGGGCGAGCGGGAGATGGCCAGCCAGACCGAATCGCACGCGTTGATCCACCGCGCGGCGTTGCAGACCGGCGCCAAAGGCACGGTGCCGTGGTGGTGGGCCGGCGGATATCGCGTAAGCGAAAAGAGCGACTACGGCATCCTGAATCCCGACGGAACCCTGCGTCCCAGCGGCCGGCTGCTCCAGCAGTACGCCAAGCAGTTCCAAACGCCGCGCGCGTATCCCAAGTCCGATACCTGGTTCACCGTGGACCGCGACGCCCAGGCCGGAAGTCACTGGTGGATCGCTTTCAACACGGGGGCCGAAGCCTATCGGAAGGCGGAAGCTGATGGAAAACAGCTCGGCATCCGCTCGCCGGCGACCGGAACCACCTCCGCCGACACGCCGCTCCTGGCTGTGGGCAACACGCCGTACAACGGCTATAATCCGCCGAAGTACCTCAACGCCGAGTTCAACCGGTTCCGGATCAGGATCGGCGACGCCCCTTGGATCGAAGTGACCAACGGTGCTCGGATTCGTGTCCCTCGCAACCGGCCGATTGTCGCGTCGGCTTCCGCAGGCAACCTCCAGGAAGCCACCTGGCTCACCCCCGGGCATTGTCAAGGCAAACCGGGCGCGGTCTACCTGGCCTCCACCGCCGACTCGCAGTTGCGTTTCAAGCAGCCCATCACGAAGAACACGGCCCGCCTGGAAGACGCGGACTTCGGGACGACGCTCTCCCTGACCGAAGGAGTTTCCGCGACCACGAACGTCGTGCTCCAGATGACCGCGGAAGACCGCGCTTGGTTCGGCGAGAAGTTGCAGTTCACCCTGGAGCCGGTCGAATGAACTGCGGTTATTCCAAATCCCATTCGCACGGGATTCCGCAAGTGACGCGAGCGGTCGGGTGCCACTGCTGGCTTGTCCAGCAGTGCAGATCGTCGAGAGGACTCGCCATGAACAGTCATGTAGGGCGGACGGAGCGCCGAACCCTCCGATCCTCCGGCGGGCCTCACTGCGTTCGGTCCGCCCCACGCGACTCGTACGATGGTCCATAATAGGCAAGGCGTGATCGGGATCGACGTGGGGACGGGCGGCGTCCGGGCGGTGGCGGTGAGCGATCGGGGGGAGGTGGCCGCGGCGGCCTCGGTGCCGTTCGATCCCGCGACGCTCGCGCCGCAGGAGGGTCGCCACGAGCAGGAGCCCGAGGCGTGGTGGGCCGCCCTCTGCGGGGCGACGAACCAGTTGGCCGCGAAGCTCAACGCGGCGAGGATCGACTCCGGAGGGCTTGCGGGCGTGGCCGTGGACGGCACCTCGGGCACGGTCGTGGCCCTGGACGCCAGGGGCCGTCCTCTCCGGCCCGGGATCATGTACAACGATCCCCGCGCGACCTGGGAGGCCGACGAGTTGAACCGCGCGGCGGGCGACTTCTGCCGCAAACTCGGCTACCAGTTCAATGCCTCCTATGGCTTGGCGAAGATCGCCTGGATCCAGCGGCACGAACCGGAGACGTTCCGCCGCACGGCCCACTTCGTCCACCAGGCCGACTACGTGGTGGGCCGCCTTGTCGACAATCCCAAAGTGTCCGACACCAGCAATGCGCTGAAAACCGGATACGATTTGCTGGAGGAATGCTGGCCGGCCTGGATTGGCGAAATGCTCGATCTTGGGGATCGGCTTCCCAGGGTCGTTGCCCCGGGAAGTCGCATCGGCGCCGTGGCGGCCGGCGCGTCCCATCAGACCGCACTGCCCGAGGGGCTGCCGGTCCTGGCCGGGGCCACCGACGGCACGGCGGCCTTCCTGGCCTCCGGGGCGCGGCGGCCGGGCGACTACAACACCACGCTGGGCACCACGTTGGTGTTCAAAGGGATCAGCGGCAGTATCTGCCGGCATCCCGACGGCCTGGTCTATTGCCACAAGCTTCCCGGTGGGCTCTGGCTGCCCGGGGCTGCCAGCAACACGGGCACCGAGTGGATCCACCAGCGTTATCCAGCCGGGTATCCTCATGCCCTGGACGCTGAAGCATCTCAACTCCTTCCGTGCGAGACGCTCGCGTATCCTCTGGCCCGGCAGGGGGAGCGATTTCCGTTTCTCGCCGCTCATGCACTCGGGTTCTGTATCCCTCTTACGGACGATGCGGCGAGATACCACGCGGCTTGCCTCCAGGGCACGGCTCTCCTGGAACGATTGGCGTACGAGGTGCTGGACGCGGTTGCCTCCACCCACGGAGGGGATATATTTACAACGGGAGGGGGAGGGCGGAATGACCTGTGGCTCCAGTGCCGCGCCGACGTGACGGGCCGGGTTGTCCATCGGCCCGCGTCGCCGGAATCGGCTTTCGGTTCTGCCATTCTAGCCGCGTCCGGTACGATTTATGATGGATGGGACCGGGCGGTCCAAGGTATGGTGAAGTTGGAGAAGACTTTCCTGCCGCGTCCCGAGCGGCGTGCGGAGTACGACCGGCTTTACCGGGCGTTCTGCGGGGAACTGAAAGGGCGGGGGTACCTGTGAGCATCTACAAGCCGTGCGACATCCGCGGCTCGGCCGACGGGGAGTTGACGCCGGACCTCTATCGCCGCTGGGGCCTGGCGCTCGGGCAGCAGGTGGAGCCGAGTGAGAAGTTCGTGGTGGGGGGCGACGTGCGGGACTCGACGCCTGCCTTCCAGGCCGGCCTGGTCCGTGGGCTGTGCGAGACGGGGCTCGACGTGGTCGACTTGGGCATGCTCCCGACGCCCATGATCTACTATGCCAAGCGGCGGTTGGCAGCGGCCGGTTGCGCGATCGTCACCGCCTCGCACAACCCGCCCGAGGTGAACGGGCTGAAGTGGATGATCGGCAATCGTCCACCCACCGAGAAGGACGTGCGCACGCTGAAGCGCGGGGCCGAAGCGGCGCCGCGGAAGCGGAAGTCCCGCACGCCGACCGACCCGCGCAGCCTCGATGTCACGTTCGACTACGTGGCCTGGCTCCAGGAAACGTGGTTGAACGTCCCGGCGGTAAGGCGGCCGATCGTGCTCGACGGGATGCACGGGGCCTGGGCGTGCCGGGCCCGTCGCTATTTGCAGGCGATCTTCCCGCACTCGGTCTTCTCGGCGATCCACGACGCGCCCGACGGTTTGTTCGGCGGCCTCTCCCCCGATTGCTCGCATCCGGAGTCGCTGGCGGACCTGGGCGAGGCGGTCTACCGGGAGCGGGCCTTGCTGGGAATCGCCTTCGACGGCGACGGCGACCGGGTGGCGTTCGTCGACGACGAGGGGACGCCGCTTTCGGCCGAGGAGGCGACCTGGGTGCTCCTCCAGAGCTTCCGGAAGGAGATCGCGGGCAAGCCGTTCGTGTACGACCTGAAATTCTCCGACCGCGTGCCCGAGGCGGCCCGTGAACTCGGCGCCGACCCGATCGTCGAGAGGAGCGGGCACACGTTTATCCGGAACCGGATGCTCCAGACGGGGGCGCCGTTCGGCGCGGAGGTCAGCGGGCATTACTTCTTCGGCGACCTGGCGGGCGGCGACGACGGGCTGTTCGCGGCGTGCCGGATGATCGCGTACCTGGCGAACTGTGCGAAGCCCCTCTCGCAGTTGCGACGCAAGTGCCCGAGAGTCTACGTAACGCCCGACCTCCGCGTACGCGTGAAGGCCCGGTATCGCCAAACGGTCGTGCGCGGCGTGCGGGACGCCTGGTCGAAGTATCCGCAGAGCGAGGTCGACGGGGTGCGGGTCCGGTTTCCCGACGGATGGGCGCTGGTCCGCAATTCGGTCACGGAGCCGGCGCTGACGTTCCGATTCGAGAGCCGCACCTGGAACGGTCTGGCGAAGCTCGTGTCGAACTTCTGCGATTCCCTTCCCGAAGTAGGTGATGCCTTGTGGGCGAGCTACGAGGACGCGATGGGCATCGCCTACGAGGAGAGTTGACGGCGTGCCAAGGGGACAGGCACCTTTGTCGGCCGTCAGGCTCCGCGAAGGGCGACGCGAAACGGGCCGGAAAATGAGCCAGTCCCCACGCTTTGTTCGGTCCTCTGTTCGGTGACGCGCGTGAGCGACAGCCCCAAACCCCGCGAGTTCGACCCGTACCACGAATGGCTGGGCATTCCGCCCGGCCCACGGCCCCCGAGCCCGGAAGTCCTGCTCGGGGTCCCCGCCGGCGAGACCGACGAGAAGCGGATCCTCGCCGCCGCGATGGAGCGGAAGGAACGACTCGACTGGATGATGTTGGGCGAGGACGGCCACGTGGCCACCGAGCTGGCCAAGGAAGTGGCCGGCGCGTTGTCGCTGCTGTTGGAGCGGGCCCGGACCGTCGTGGGGGAGCCGGTCGCGATCGAGGAAGCGGACGAGGCAGCCCAAGGCACTTCGAGCTCATTGCATCATGTGGCACAGCCGCCCCCGGCTGTGCGGGAGGTTTCGGCACAGCCGGGGGCGGCTGTGCCACAGGGCGGATCGGAGCCGGTGGAAGCGTCGTCCCTGCTCGGAGCTTCGCCTTCGGCGGAAGGGCGGACGATCCGGTTCATCTGCTCCAACTGCATCTCGCCGGTGGAGGCCCCGCGCCGGCAGGCCGGCAGCCAGATGCGGTGCCCTTGGTGCCAGACCGTCTTGACGGTCCCGCAGAGGAGCCGGGAGGAAGTGCACGTCGAGACCTACGCGGTGGCCGATGGGTCGAAGACGGAGACGGCGCGGCCGGCCGAAGCGGAGGTGCGTTTCAGGTGTCTTGTGTGCCGAACCGAGATGACGGCACCGGCAAGTCAGGCGGGGCGGAAGGTCGCGTGTCCCGATTGCGGGACACGGGCCGTGGTGCCTGCCCGGGCCCCGCAGGAACCCTCGCCTTCCAGCCCCGTCGTGCCGCCCGCGGCCGGCGACGTCTATAACGTCCTGGAAGGACAGGATCAACCGCTGCCGACGGCCAAGGAGGTCTATCAGCGTTACATTCCGGTCGTCTGTTCCTTGTGTCGGACGCGGATGCTGGCGACGGAGGAGCAGGTGGGGAAGGTGATGGTCTGTCCTGATTGCGGGACAGGCAACGTCGTCCCACCTCCCTCGGAGACGCTCCAGGCGTCGGCGCCCGAGGCCATGGAGGGATACCGGTTGGCCGGGACTTCGCAGCCGTCGGCCGCGGCGGGAAAGGCAGCAGAGTACACGGTCACCTGTCCGCTCTGTCATACGCGGCTCCAGGCCCCTCGATCGAAGGCAGGGAAGCGGGCCCTTTGTCCCGATTGCCGCAGGCCGTTTCGCGTCCCGCCGCCGCCCGAGGACGGGACCCGGTTGGATCCGTTCGAGGAACCCGTCGAGGTGTACGAGTTGGCGGCGCCTCCCAAGGAAACGCCGGACCGCGATGCGGTGCCGTCGCCGGCGTTCCATGATGTGGCACAGCCGCCCTCGGCGGTGCCGGCGGAGCCGAGGACGACTGGGTCGAAAGTGCAGGCACAGCCGGGGGCGACTGTGCCACAAGTGGGATCTGAACAGGCGGTATCGGAGGCGTCGTCCCAGCCCCGGCGTCGCCGAGAAGAAGGCGAGGAGCCGCTCCTGCCGCGCTCGCCCCGGCCCGCGCTCTCCTCCTGGCCGCTGGTCCGCGGAGTCTTCCTCTTCCCGTTCTACCCCGAGTCGCTGGTGGCGTGGATCCGTTTCACACTCGGCAACCTGGTGGCTTGGGCTGTGGCCGTCGCCACGGTGCCCCTGGCGGTCCTGAGTCGCTGGTGGATGGCGGTGTTCGGCCTGGTCTATTTCTTCTGGGCCTCGAAATACTGCCTGACGATTGTCGCCCAGACCGCCAACGGGGCCGAACGCATTGAAGAGTGGTTCACCGAGGATCCTGCGGAGCGGTGGTTCGAGTCCCTCTATCTGATCAACAGCTTGATCCTCGGTAGCCTCATCGGCTTGTGCGTCGAGGGCCTTACGAGGACGCTGGCAGCCGGGCTGGGGGCCGGAGTGGGCCTGTTTCTCTCCTTTCCCGTGATCCTCCTGTCGATGCTGGAGACCGGCTCGGTTTTGAACCCGATTTCGTCGGCGGTGTTGGGCAGCCTGCTGAGGCGGTGTTGGGCGTGGTTGGCCTTCTACGTTCTGGCCGCGCTCTTGATGGCCGCGTCTGTGGGGCTGGAATATGGCCTCCAGGTCTTGGGGGGCCCGTGGGCCGCTCTGCCCGCAACGATCCTGACCGCCACGGCGATCATGGTCTATTTCCGCCTTCTCGGGCGTCTCGGGTGGTACATCACCGAACTGAGCCGGGGGCGGGTGAAACGTCCCAAGCAGAAGGCAAGCCTTGGGAGGTATCGGAGATGAGAATCGCGGCCAGGCTCGCTCTGGTGATTCTGTTGACCGGTGTGAAGGACTTCGCCCGGGCCGACGAAAGCGCAACAGGAGTCGCCGTCATGGACTACTTTGGCTACGCCAACTGTATCCGCCTGGAGAACGGCGAGACGCGGGTCGTTCTCTGCCCGGAGGCCGGCGCACGGGTGCTGGAGTATTCGTGGAAGGGGAAGAACGCCCTGTATCTGGATCCGGCTCAGAAGGGCTGGCGGTATGAACCCGGCCGACCTGTCGTGGATCCCTGCGGGGGTCGATTCGACATCGGCCCGGAGATGACCATTCCGCGACATCCGGACCTTTGGCTTGGAAGATGGACCGGGGAGGTCCTCGGGCCGCGGGCCGCTCGGATGACCAGCGTCAAGGACAAGGCGACGGGCGTGCAACTGGTCCGTGAGTTTGCGCTCGATGCGTCGTCCTCTCGGCTGACCTGCACGCAGACGATCAAGAACTTCTCCGACAAGCAGGTCGCGTGGTGCCACTGGAGCAGAACGCTCGCCCAAGGTGGGGGAATTTGTGAGGTGCCGCTCACGCCCCCAAGCCGGTTTCCGAACAGTTACCTCATGTACGGCCCGGGCCCGGTGATGAACTTCCGGCCCGACGATCCCAACGTCCGGGTCCGGGACGGTTTCCTGGAGGTGCTGGGCACGCCCGAACGCCCGAAGTTCGGAATTGATTCCTATGCCGGATGGTTCTGCTATCTGACCAGGAACGACCTCCTGTTCGTGAAGCGATTTCCGACGTTCCCGGATCGGGTCTACAACGAAATGGCCGGGATCACGATCTCGTTGTGGTACTACAAGGACCTGATGTGTGAGCTCGAGCCCATCGGCCCGAGAAACGCCCTTGCCCCGGGCCAATCGGCATCGTTCACGGAACAGTGGTGGCTCGTGCCCCACAAGTTCCCCGAGCCGGGGAAGGATGTGGACCTCAAGGCACTGTCCCAGACGGCGTCGGGGCTGTTTGAGGCGGCCGGGAACCCGGATCACGGGACCGGCAAGTGAAGGTCCACGCTCAGAACGGGTTGCTGTGGGTGAAATCGAAGCCCGCTTCTCTCAGGGCCGTCTCCACTTCCTTCCTTGTGGGCAACGAGCTTTCGTGGTACACGATCCCCCAGAGCACGTTGCAGCCGCCGTGGACGTGCATGCCGGTGGCGACCTGGACGACGCGGAGTCTCGGATTCAATCGCGCCGTCAAGTGCTGGACGGGATAGAACTCGTGCTCCTCCCGCACCGAGAATGCCTTGGGCAAGTGGACCTTGACCTTCACGGGGATCTCCGTCTCCATTCGATCGCCGAGAGGGCCTCCGCGGCAGCCTCACGGACATCCCTGTCCCCGTCCTTGAGCGATTTCTTCAGGGCGGGAATGGCCGCCTTGGCTCCCGGACCGATCTTCCCCAGGGAAACGACAGCCTCGCACCGGACATTCCAGTACGCATGCTCAAGCCACTTGGAGAACTCCGCAACCGCGTCGTCGATCGTCTCGGGACACAACCGCGCCAACGCCACGACGGCTGCTGCTTGGACCTTATGGTCTTCGTCCCCGAGCAATTCCTTGATGGCTGGGATCGCGGCCTTCGCCTCCGGCCCGATGTTCCCCAGGGCTTCGGCCACCGCGTGTCGAACCTGCCAACCGGCGTCCTGAGATAATTCCGCGATCTCCCAGACCGCATCCCGCGCGTCCTTGCCCATCTTCCCCAAGGTATAGATTGCGGCTTTCCGCATCTCCCACTTGTCGTGCTTGAGCAAATCGGTCAGCGGCGGGATGGCTGCCGGACCGATCATGCCGAGGGTCCTGACCACCTCGGTTCGGGGATCCCCCTTGAGCAACTCCAGGAGTCCTGGGATGGCCGCTCTCGCACTGGGGCCCATCGCCCAGAGGGCCTCGATGGCGGAGTCCCGGGCATATCCCTCCTTGCCCCGGAGCAGCTCGATCAGGGCCGGGATCGCGGCCTCGGCGCGAGGCCCCATTTGCCCCAGAAGGTCCGCGGCGTGGAACCCGTTGGATCTCTCCTCGTGCCCGAGCAATTCGATGAGGACGGGAACGACGGCCGGATCTTCCACGCCCATGTTCTCCAAGGTCTCGGCGGCGGCCAACCGGACATCGGCCTCGGGGTCGGCGAGCAACTGCGCGAGGGCGGGAATGGCCGGCCCGGCGTCCGGTCCCATCGCCTCCAGGACATAGGCGGCGGCGATCCGGCTCTCCTTCTCCTTGTCGCGAAACAACGCAGTGAGCAGCGGGAGGGCCGAGTCCGCATCCAGCCTCATGGCAATCAAGGAGTACCGCGCGGCGTCCCGGACGTTTGCCTCCCGGTCTCGGAGCAATCCAACCAGGATCGGGACGGCCGCCGAGCCGATGCTGCCCAGGGCTGCGGTCACGGCGGTCCAGACCTCGGGGCGGCCGTCCCGGAGCAACTCAGCAAGCGTCGGGACGGCGGCCTCGGCGTCCGGCCCCAGTTCTCCCAAGGCTCGGATCGCCGCCAAGCGGGTCTCCAGGTCCGTCTCTTCCAGCAGCGACAGCCATTGATCGAGGGGCTTGCTCACGGCATCGCTTCCTCCAAGTGTTCCGCGGAATGAAGTGCGAACAGGGGGAAGGGAAAAGGGAAAGCCCTGGAAAAAAGGGAAAGGCAAGAAGCCGTGCCCTGATCACGCAATTCTGAATGGGAACCCTCTTCTGATCTTTCCATTCTTCCCAGCTTTTTCCTTTTTCCTCTCCTTATCCGACAACTTCATACGGCTGATCTGTCACCGCTTCCTTAAGATGAACACTCTTCGGGAAAAAGGAGCCGCTGCACGCAACGAGACTCTTTCGGGACCGGTTTGCGGCCGGCATTCTCGGGCTCCGCCGCATCCGGGCCCTTCCACGACGCGAGGAACCTCGCAAGGTAGTGGGGCTCGACGGCGATGGCCGCCCTGAACCGGGCCGTCAGTTGTTCATTCCGCTTGCCGACTTGATCGGGCTTCGCGGCGCCGAACTTGAGGACGCCTCCTTCCCAGTAGGCAAACGTACACAAACCCTTCTGAACCCGGTCGATCATGCCGACGACGGTCCGCCCACGGTAGTTGACTTGCACCCAATCTCCGGGCGTCAGCGCGATTTCTGTGACAACGGCAGGGACCTCGGGGCAATCCTCGAGATCGCCGCTCGCACCTTCCGGGGGCTTCGTGGTCACGGGGGCCTCCGCTCAGGCCAAAGCCGCCAGCCCTTCGGCTTCGGTGGATCGGACCGTCAGAAGCTTGTCGAGCGAGGTGGTCGCAAGGACCTGACGCAGGCGAGGACAGATTTCGCACAACGCCAGCTTGCCGCCCTTCCGCCGCATCGCCTTGTTCAGACTCACCACCTTGCCGAGCATGTCGCTGGCGAAGAAGTCGACGCCGGAGAAGCTCAAGAGGATCTTCGTGCAGTCCGTTTCCGCTGCGATGTCCTGCAATTCATCCCCGAGCTGAATAGGCAAATCACCGCCAAGTTTCTGATCCAGAAAGCGGATCACCCGCACGTCGTCGTTCCTTGTGACCTGCAAGCGGCTAGCCATCGTTTCGCCCCATCTTCCGTCACCGGGAGTTCTTGAGTCTCAACTTGCCATTCTCGTCGAACCAGACTTGGATGGGCTTCGAGTCGGTGCGATAAACCCAGCCCGTCAGCGTCTGGCCGCCGAAAGGAACATGGCAGGTTTCGTCCGGAACCCCGAGAATCCTCCCCACTTCCTCCTGGTTCATCCCAAGCTTGACGCTCGCGATATCCTTCTGCATGTCCCGGCCTGCCGTACTTCCTGACATCGGACTGCTCCAAAGATAAGAGAGATTCAGCCAGCACGCCAGACTACGGATCGCGCGAAACCAACCCGGCTGCCGAAGGACCAGAAAAGGTCCGTCAATCAGGGTATCCTCGCCGTCCCACCATGTCAATCACAGTCTAGATACCACCCCACGGTGGGGTTCGGTCGCGCGTTTCCGCCACCATACCGGAGGGGGCCTCTTCCTGCTTGCGTGGTTTCACATTTCCGAGGAAGATGGACCCCATGAGGAGGGCGATGGTCCTCGGCCGGCTCCACAGCCCCGGACCGGACGAAGAGAGTCGGGGCGGAACCGAGGGGAACAGGCATTGGCATCTTACCCGTTCACACGGTCGGTTGATCGACTTCTTGTCGGCATCCTGGCGTTCTGGGCGATCGGCTGTTCAAAGCCGGAGAGCGCGTCGGTCGAGACCACCGAGGCCGCCGCGGACCGTGGTTTCGAGAGCCGTATCGGAGATGCCGCGGAGCCCGGGCAGATCGCGATTCTCGATCCGCTCGACGGGGCCGTCTTCCCTCCGGAGATCGCGGCGCCGACATTTCGATGGAAGGACGATACCGGGCGTTGCGACGCCTGGCGTATCGAGTTCCGATTCCACGACGGCCAGTCGATGGCCTTCCCCACCGGTCGGCAAGAGTGGATTCCGCCGGCCGACGCCTGGGAGACCATCAAGCGACGCTCGCGGGAGCGTGGGGCGGTGGTCACGGTGCTGGGTGCAAGCGAGGGCAAGGTCCTTTCCAAGTCGAGCATCTCGATCCGCACATCGAAAGACGAAGTGGGGGCGCCGATTTTCTACCGCGAAGTCAATCTACCCTTCCGCGACGCCGTCAAAGATCCCTCCCGCATCCGCTGGCGGTTTGGCGACATCGCTGCCGGCGAGCAGCCCCCGGTCGTGCTGGAGAACCTGCCGGTCTGCGGAAACTGCCATTCGTTTTCCGCCGACGCGAAGGTCTTGGGGATGGACGTGGACTACGGCAATGACAGGGGGTCGTATGCCATCGTCGACGTGGCGAAGGAAATGACGCTCGACAAGGAACATGTCATCACCTGGAGCGACTACCGGAGAGAGGACGGGCAGTCTACCTTTGGATTGTTGTCCCAGGTTTCGCCCGACGGCCGTTACGTGGCGAGCACGGTGAAGGACCGCTCCGTTTTCGTTGCCACAGAGGATCTGACATTCAGCCAACTCTTCTTTCCCATCAAGGGGATTCTGGTCATCTACGACCGCCAGACCAAGGAGTTTCACTCGCTGCCGGGGGCCGACGATCCCGGGCTTGTCCAGAGCAATCCGGCCTGGAGTCCGGACGGAAAGTACCTTGTCTTCGCCAGAAGCAAGGTCTACCACCTGAAGAACCTCCCGGAGACGGCGGACGTTCTGTTGACCGCGACGGTATGCCGGGAATTTCTTGAAGGCGGCGAGAAGTTCCTGTTCGATCTCTACCGCATCCCATTCAACGGCGGGAAGGGCGGCACGCCCGTGCCGCTGGAAGGGGCTTCGCGTAACGGCGCGAGCAACTACTTCCCGAAATTCTCTCCCGACGGCAAGTGGATCGTTTTCTGCAGGGCGAAGAGCTTCATGCTGCTGCAGCCCGACAGCGAGCTTTACCTGGTTCCGTCGCAAGGTGGCCGCGCTCGCCGCTTGGGGTGCAACACCGCGCGGATGAACTCCTGGCACAGTTGGTCGCCGAACGGCAAGTGGCTGGTCTTCTCCTCGAAGGCGTTCTCGCCGTACACGCAGCTATTCCTCACCCATATCGACGAGCAGGGGGAGAGCAGCGTCCCGGTCGTGCTTTCTCGTTTTTCGGCTCCGGACCGCGCCGCCAACATCCCCGAGTTCGTCAACCTCCCGACGGGGGCGCTTCGGACGATCGGCCACGCGTTTCTCGACGACAAGAACTACTACCGGGCCGCTTTCGCGTTCCTGAAGTATGGTCACGATCCGACGTCGGCGGCCCCATTCCTCCGCAAGTCCTTGGAGATGAATCCGGAAAACGCGCATGCGAATCTGGAGTTGGCGAGCATCCTTACGGAGCAGGGCAAGCTCGAAGAAGCGAAAGGCCACCTCGCTGCCGTCCTCAAGGTCGCGCCAAACGATGTCCACGCTTGCCATGCGCTCGCCCAGATCCTCGTGAAGGAGGGAAAGCCCGAGGAGGCCGAAAAGCACTGCCGGCGGGCGCTCGAGGCGTCTCCGAATTCCGCGGACGCCCGCCTGTATCTGGGGCAAGTCCTCCTGGCGAACGGCAAGTTGGAGCAGTCTGCGGAATATCTCGCGGAGGCCGTCCGCCTGAAGCCGCACGAACCCGTCGCGAATTACCTTTGGGGATACGTCCTATTCCGCCGCGAGAAGCCGAAGGAGGCCGCCACCTACTATCGGCGAGCCCTGGAACTCGATTCCACGTTGGTTCCGGCGATCTTGGGGCTCGCGACCCTGTGTGCCCTCGACCGTCGCGCCACCCCGGAGGAGACGCAGGAGGCCCTCGGCCTCGCCAAGAAGGCTTGTGACTTGACCGGTCGCAAGGAACTCCAGCCGCTGAGAATCCTCGCCGGACTATACGCCAAGGCCGGGCAATTTGGCGAGGCCGCGAGCACGGCCAGGGCCGCGCTGGAGCTTGCCCGTGCAGCCGGGGACGTCAATTCGGTACGCAAAATCCAGCAGGTGTTGGCGCACTACGAGAAGCTTCAGGCCGAAAAGCCTGACACGCATGCCGGAAAAGCCGAAGTGGAGTCCGACAAGCGGTAGCAGTTCGGCCACCGCTCGGCAGCGCCTCCGTACCTCGGCTGGAAACGGCTTGCGTTTCTTTCCGGCGTATCGTGCGGCCGGCTGCTATGCCGTGATCTCGAAGCCCTTGCGGCTCTTGCGGGCGAGGAAGGCGTTGGCCTCGGCGTCCCCGACGATTTGTCGCTTGACGGGGTCCCAGTTCAGTGCCCGGCCCAGGCGCATCGCGATGTTCGAGAGGTGGCAGATCTCCAGCATCCGGTTGTGCGACCAGACGTCCGAAATCGGCTGCTTCCGCGACTGCATCGACTCGATGAAGTTGACGCTGTGGTTCTTGGCGATCGGGCCGCCGTACAGCTTTTCGAGGGCCCCTTCAGGCAGTGGATTGCCCTTGAGGTCATCGACCGGCGCGCCGGTGATCTTGCCGCGGTTGACGAAGAACCGGCCCTTGGTCCCCTCGAAGAGAATCCCGTTGTCTCCTTGGCTGGTGATGATCAATTCCACACCGCCCGGCATGTCGGCCCGGAGTGTGAATTCCGTGGCGACGTTGAAGCGGTCGTGCTCGACCGGGTAGCCTTTTTCATACTTGCAGCCCAAGGCGTACTCCAGNGGCGTCACCTTGCTGGGGCCGGTCGCCGTGGCGCCNAGCGCCCAGCAGGCGATGTCGACGTGNTGGGCGCCCCAGTCGGTNAGNTTGCCGCCGGCGTATTCGTGCCAGTCGCGGAACGAGTAGTGGCAGTTGCTGTACAGCGGGACGCCGCCGCCGTAGCCCTTGCGCATTTCGGGCAGCGCCCGATAGTCGACCTTCGGCGCCGGGCCGAGCCAGAAGTCCCAATCCAGTCCCTCAGGAACCGGGGCTACGGGAATCTGCGGCGAAGGCTGCATGCCGTTGATGCCGCAGGTGACCTTCTTGACGGTCCCGATGCGTCCGTGCCGGACCAGGGCGATCGCCAACAGGAATCGCTGGTTGCACTCGGTCCGCTGCATCGTGCCGACCTGGAACACCCGGCCCGTCTCCTTCACGACCTTCTCGATCAACTTCCCTTCGTCGATCGTCAGCGTGAGCGGCTTTTCGCAGTACACGTCCTTGCCGGCACGCATCGCCTCGACGGCGATCTTCGTATGCCAGTGGTCGGGCGTGGCGATCATCACCGCGTCGATGTCCTTGCGGTCGAGGACCTTCCGATAGTCCTTGTAGGCGTCCGGCTTCTTGCCTTGCTTCTTCTCCGTCTTCTCGACGAATTCGGCCAGCACCTTGGCGTCGACGTCGGCCAGGGCCGCGAACGGGGCGGACGGAATCGTCTTCGAGGTGATGGCCCAGCCTTGATTGCGGAGGCCGATCGTCGCGAACACGGGCCGCGCGTTGACCGACTGGGAACCGAAGACGCGGCCGGCCGACGGCAGCAGAATGCCGGCGGCACCGGCGCCCGCAACCCCCTGCAGAAATCGACGACGGGTAGTCTGGCAATGGCTTGACATGAGATGAAGTCCTTCTTGGGCGAGTGGAAGTCAATGTAGGGTAGGACAAGCGAAGCGCGGTCCCACCAAGGTCTGTGCGGAAGGTCTATGGAAAAGGTGGTGGGACGGCGCTTCGCTTGTCCCACCCTACGGGTTCGTTCACCCTACGGGCCTTGTCCCCGTCGTTGAGCATCAAGCCGATTCCCCCGCGTCGGACCATTCCCCCTGGATTGCGGCGGGCATGACGAAGATCTTGCCGTCGCCCATGCGTCCGGTCCTCGCCACCTCGACGATGATGCGAACCACTTCCTCCTCCCGAAGCTCATCGACCCAGAGGCTGATTTCGACCTTGGGCAGGAACGCCAGCGAATACTCGCTTCCCTCGTACTGGTCCAGGTAGCTCTTCTGCCGGCCGTAGCCCTTCACTTCCGTCACGGCGCAGGCTTCCAGGGGCGCTCGCTTCAGGGCGTCGAGCACCTTCTCGACCAGGTACGGCTTCACGACGGCGATGATTTGCTTCACGAGGTCTCCGTATCTCCGGAGTGTACCGCAGCGCGGCCCGGGAGGGAACGGCCTACCGGTCCTGCCCGTCGGTAAGCCACGAAAGGCGGAATCGGGCCAGGGTGATCTTCTCGTAGGCCGACTTGGCCCCCCGCTCGTAGAGGCAGAGAATGGTGCCGTCGGAGGCCACCGCCAGGCAGGAATAGGCCGAGGGACCCCCGTGGAGCAGCTTGCTCACCGGCCAGGTCTTGCCTTCGTCGTAGCTGAGCCGGACCGTCATCTTTTGGCGCACCTTCTCCGACGCAGGGTTCGAGAACAGGATCCGGCTCTTACCGCCCTCGTCGGGCCAGGAGTACCGCCGGATGCTGGCCTGGCACACCGGTTCGATGAGCGTCTTGTCGAAGGCTGGTGCAGACCAGGAGATACCGCCATCGGGGCTAATCGAGGTCGTCCTGCAGGGGAGTTTCCGGTTGTAGTTCCGGATGTTCAACAGGAGCGATCCATCGGTCCGTTCGACCACCTCACACTCGTCGGCCTCCGGCCCCGTGCTTCCACCCAGTCGCCACGTGGTCCCGCGGTCGTCGCTGAAGATAATGTGCGAGCCCCTGCGTCGGGTGCCCGCCTCGACGTGGTCGCAGGGGACGACCAACCGCCCGCTTCTGAGCTGAATGCCCGCTCCGGGCCCGGTGGCGTACCACGTCCAATCGGGCTTCTTGGTCGCAGGAGTGATCTCCTCGGGCTTGGACCAGGTGAGCCCGTCGTCCCGGCTGGTGCTCTTCCAGACGGTCCGCGATGCTTTGCTCGTGCCGGCGATGATTTTCGATTCCGGGTCGTCGCCTCGGTTGTGCGTCAGGAGCAGTTCGATCGCGCCGGTGTCCCGCACGGCCACGGGGCACGGATTGCCGCACGTGTTGGGGCCGTCGTCCCAGACGACTTGGGCCTTGGAAAAGGTCTTGCCGCCGTCGGTGCTTCGTTTCAGGAGGAGGTCGATGTCGCCCGTGTCGCTGCTGGAGTGCTTCCGGCCTTCGCAGAAGGCCAGCACGGTCCCCTTCGCCGTGACAATCACCGACGGAATGCGATAGGTGTCGTAGCCATCTTGCCCGGAAACGTAGACGTCGATCTGCTCTGCGGGCTCGACTGCCGTGGCACAGGGACACCATGCGGCAGCCCAAGCGGCGATGAGGCAAACCACGCAGTCTCGACGGAAGAACTGAACACGGTAGTCCATGATGCGTCATCCTCCTCGTTTCTGGTTTATCCGGGAATTCCGGGACGCCGAACCCCACGGGATCGCAAAAGGAGTACCGGTGCCTCTTCTCTGTTCGATCTCCGCACGGCTGTGGACAGAGAAGAAGAGGCACCGGTACTTCCCTTTGGCATGGCTGGACTTTCCCGGAATTCTCGGATGGACCTTATTTCTTCTTCCACCGGTCGTTCTTTTCGAGCACGCCCCGGACGGCCTCCCCGTCGAGCCACTTCTTGGCCTCCGGATCCTCGCGCAGGTACGCATCCCAGAAGGCGGTCGTCACAGCCAGGATGGCCCGGTGATGGTTCGGATTGCGTCGGTGCGTGTCACCCGGCAGCCCCCGGTCGCTGAACGCGGAGTGTTCCGCCTTGTCGAGGACCAACTCGTACTTCCCGCCCGGCGGAAGGGCCGGGAAGACGTCGAGCCGCGAAGCGGCGGAGATGTCCCCGATGGCGGAGTTGTCGTCGGTGCCGGTCAGCAACATCCAGGGGATCTTCACACCCCCGAACGTCTTCTTCGGGTCGCCGCCTCCACGCGGACCGCTGGGGCTCATCATCACGGCGGCCTTGATCCTGGGATCGGTGAATCCCCTTCCGATCACGAAGGTCTGGCCGCTCACGGCCTGGGTTGTCACTGCGCCGAACGAGTGGCCCGACATCCCTACGCGACCGAGGTCCAACCGGCCCGCGAGCACGTGAGACTTGTCCTTGTTCCAGAGCGTGAGTTGATCGAGAACGGCGGGCACATCCTGGACGCGGAGCCGGAAGTTCTCCGGGTTCGCCGCCTTGTGCATGGCCGCCATGCGTTGGGCCAGCGGCTTGTCGCGCCACACGGAGTCGTCGCTTCCGGGATGTTGCAGAAAGACGGCGACGTATCCCCGCAAGGCCCAGTGGTTGCCGAGATACTCGCACGTCTTGCACGTCCCGCCGAGGCCATGGCTGAACAGGACGACCGGCGCGAGAGTCCGGGCCTTGGGTAGGTAAACACGGATCGGGATCTCGCGCGACCGCTTCCCGTCCTTGGCGACCAGGTCTTCCAGCCGCGGCTTTTCCTTCTCGACGAGAAGCGGGTCGTAACCGGCCAGGAGCCCGGCCGCCCCGAGCAAGGTCGGCAAGAGAATCAGGATCGGGATGGTTGAGAATCTCGTCACGGCGAGCCCTTTTCCAAAGGACCTTGCGTGTTCCAGGGAGGGCGGGGCTTCTGCCGAGCCGTCAGGCCGCTCCCGCCAACATAGGCAGCCCCACGGCCCGACGCAAGCCGGTCCGACCCCGGCAGCTTGACGGCGGGCCCATGAGAGCGATAATTGCCGTACTCTTTGGGGGTTGTGCGACGCTAGACGGAGACGACATACCATGGGACTCAACGAGTACTTCGAGCGAGCCACGGGGACCGGCGTCCTGGCGACCGCCGATGCCGAAGGAAGGGTGAACGCGGCGCTCTTCGCCCGTCCCCACTTCCCGGACAAAGACGACGAAGGGGTCTGCGCGTTCATCATGAGCGAACGGGCCAGCCATGAGAACGTGAAGGAGAACCCCAGCGCCGTCTACCTCTTCATCGAGCCCGGAGAGGAATACGAGGGGAAGCGATTGTCGCTGACCATGATCCGGGAGGAGACGGATCCCGAGAAGATCCAGGCGGTGCGCCGGCGCACCACCCCGCAGATCAGCCAGGATGCCGGGGAGAGGAAGTACCTCGTCTACTTCCGAATCGACAACGTGCGCCCGTTGGTCGGGGCCGAGTGATCGAAGAGACGACCAGAAGGCCTGCGTGACTCGCAGGAGCATCACTTGAAGATCTGGGAGGACTCGCCATGCGATGCCGTTCCTTGGGGTTCTGCCTGCTTGGGGTCGTATCGAGAGGGTGGCACGCCCTGAGGCTTTGCGAAGGGCGTGGCTGGTCTTTCATGCGGTTCGCCATTCCGATCGCTGCGCTTCTGGCGTGCCGCGTGGCGCTGGCCGCGGCCCCGGCCGGGCCGATCGATGCGCGGGACATCCGCACCGGATGGGAGATCCCCACGCTCACCTACAGCGATCAGCCCTACATCGTCAAGACCGACGACGGGGCGTGGCTCTGCGCGGTGACGACCGGCGTGGGGCACGAAGGACAGCCGGGCCAGATCGTCACCACGCTTCGGAGCACGGACCACGGCCGCACCTGGTCGAAGCCCGTCGCCGTGGAGCCGGCCGACGGCCCCGAGGCCTCCTACGCCGTCTTGCTCAAGGTGCCCGGCGGCCGGATCTACGTCGTCTACAACCACAACACCGACAACCTCCGCGAGATCCCGTTGGATCGCGGCCCGGGCAAGCCGCCGGGCGTCTGCAAGCGTGTCGATTCGTTGGGGTACTTCGTCTTCAAGTTCAGTGACGACGGGGGCCGCACCTGGTCGCCGCGGCGTTACCCGATCCCCATGCGCCTGATGGACATCGACCGCAAGAATCCCTTCGGCGGCAAGGTGCTCTACTTCTGGAACGTCGGCAAGCCGTTCCTGCACGCCGGCGCGGCCTACATCTCGCTGCACAAAGTGGGCGGCATCGGCGAGGGTTTCTTCACCAGGAGCGAAGGAGTCCTGCTTAAGAGCGACAACCTCCCCACCGAACGCGACCCGGCGAAGATCACCTGGGAGACGCTCCCCGAAGGAGATTTCGGCCTCCGCACCCCGCCCGGCGGTGGCCCGATCGCCGAGGAGCAGAGCTACGCCGTGCTCAGCGATGGTTCGTTCTACAGCGTCTTTCGCACGATCGACGGCCATCCCGCCTGCGCCTACAGCCGCGACGCGGGCCGGCACTGGACCACGCCGCAGTACCAGCAATATGCCGACGGCCGCACGATGAAACACCCCCGCGCGGCCAACTTCCTCTGGAAGTGCTCCAACGGCAAGTACCTCTACTGGTTCCACAACCACGGCGGCCGGTTCATCCTCGAACATCCCCAGCGTCGCAGCATCGCCTACGAGGACCGCAATCCCGTCTGGCTCTGCGGCGGCGTGGAGGCCGACTCCCCCCAGGGCAAGACAATCCGCTGGTCGCAACCGGAGATCGTGCTCTACGACGACGATCCCTTCATCCGCATGAGCTATCCCGACCTGGTCGAGGACGGCGGGGAGTACTATCTCACGGAGACCCAGAAGGACAAGGCCCGGGTCCACAAGGTCGATCGCACGCTCCTGGAGGGCCTCTGGTCGCAAGCGACCAACCGCCAGGTCGCACGCCGCGGCATCCTCCTGGAGTTGCCGTCTGGTGGGCACCCTATGGCGACGACCGCCAAGCTGCCGGCCCTGCCGCTCTTCGTGCAGCGTGACAACAGCCGCGCCGACTACGGTACCAAGGACCTGCGGAGCGGTTTTTCGGTCGAGGTTTGGCTGCGACTGAAGGACCTTCGGCCGGGCCAGATGGTGCTCGACAACCGCACGCCCGACGGACAGGGCTTCTGCTTGCAGACCTCTCCCCGGGGCACCCTGGAACTCGTGCTCCACGACGGCCGCAGCGAGAGCCGTTGGGACTGCGATCCGGGCCTGCTCAAGCCCGGCAAGCTGCACCATGTGGCGGCGATCGTCGACGGCGGCCCGAAGGTGATTCTCTTCATCGTCGACGGCGCGTTGTGCGACGGCGGCGATTTCCGCCAGTTCGGCTGGGGGCGACTGAATCCGAACTTCCGCAGCCCGCGGGGCGACACTGAACTCCGCATCGGCCCCAAGTTCGACGGCCAGGTGCTGGGCGTGCGGCTCTACGGCCGCGCCCTGCGGACCTCGGAAGCGATCGGCAACTTTCATCACGGCTGCCCGGCCGCGAAGGCCGGGCCATGACGACGAAGTCCGAATGGCGGGCGTCTTTGGCGAGAACCTCGGGGAATCACGAAAACGCGAAAGGGCGAAGGCACGAAAGGGCGTGGAGAAGTGACCGCGGGCAGCGTGATCGGCGTGCCGCATCCCTTCCCCTTTGTCGTAACACTTCAACCGTATGAAGTTGTCGAAAGAGGAGAAGGAAAAAGGAAAAAGCGGGGGGGAAATGGGAAAAGAACAGGAGTGGGTTCCCATTCGGAATTGTGTGATCAGCGCACGGCTTCTTGCTTCTTCCATTTTTCCAGGGTTTTTCCTTTTCCCTTCCCCTATTCGCACTTCATTCCGCTGAACGCTTACTCTTTATTCGTGTCGTCGCCCTTTCGTGTTTTCGTGACTTCGTGATCCCTTCCTCCTCCACCCTCTCGAAATGAACCAGAACCTCGCTCCCCAGCCCGGCATCGAACCCCCTCCCGCGTCCCCTGCCACGCACGCGCGTTTCAAGGTCGTGGCCTTCTGCGTCGCCCTGGCCATGGTCACCTACCTGGATCGTGCGTGCATCTCGACCCTGGCAAAGAACATCCGCGCCAGCCTGTCGCTTTCGGAAGGGCAGATGGGCGTGGTCTTCAGCGCGTTCGCCTTGGCCTATGCGGCCTTCGAGATCCCGACGGCGTGGTGGGCCGACCGGGCGGGTACGCGAAGCGTGCTCACGCGGATTGTCGTCTGGTGGTCGGGCTTCACGATCGCCACTGGGGCCGCCTTCAACCATCTCTCCTTGGTCGTGATCCGCTTCCTTTTCGGAGCGGGCGAGGCGGGGGCCTGGCCCTCGGCGGCCCGGACCTTCTCCCGGTGGATTCCGCGCAGCGAACGGGGAAAGGTCCAGGGGATCTTCTTCGCAGGGGCCCATCTGGCCGGCGGCATCACGCCGTTCCTGGTGATCTTCCTGCTCGAATACTTTCATTGGCGGACGATCTTCGTGCTCTTCGGGGCCCTGGGGTTCGTCTGGGCCGCGGCCTGGTGGCTCTGGTTCCGCGACGAACCGGAAGCGCACCCGGCCGTGAACCCGGCCGAACTCGCCCGGATCACCGCCGGACGGGAGCCCGATGCCTCCCACCACGGCGGCCTCGAATACTGGAAGCGGCTCGCGACGCACCGCAACATCTGGGCCCTGTGCCTGATGTACTTTGCCAACAGCTATGCCTTCTACTTCTGCATCACCTGGCTGCCGACCTACCTGGAGGTCAAGCACGGCGTCGCGGCGGCGTCGCTCGGGCTCCTGGCCGGCCTGCCGCTGTTGCTGAGCGTGCTGGGCGATCTGTTCGGCGGCGTCGCGACCGACTGGGCCGTCGGCGCGTTCGGTCCCCGGGTCGGCCGCTGCCTGCTGGGCGGCTCGGTCTACGTGCTGGCCGCGGCGGCCATGTTCTGGGCCGCGGTCGCGCCTTCGGGCACCACGGCCGCGATCGGGATCGCCGTGGCCGTGGCCGCCAGCATGTTTACCCTCGCGGCCGCTTGGGGCACCTGCCTCGACATCGGCGGCAACCATGCCGGGGTGGTCAGCGCGGCGATGAACACCTCGGGCCAGGTGGGCAGCGTGCTCTGCCCGATCGTCGTCATCTGGCTCAAGGACCTGACCGGCGACTGGAACTCGGCGCTCGTGCTAATTGCCGGGTTGTTCCTCGTTGGGGCGGTCGGCTGGGCCCTGATCGATCCGCGGCGGAGCGTTTTCGAGGAACCGCAGAAGGAGACCACGTGAATTCCGTCCAACGCGTCCATACGGCGTTGCGGCTCGGGCAGCCCGATCGGGTGCCCGTGCTCGAATTCGTGCTCGACGAAAAGGTCGCTCGGGCGGCCGTGCCCGGCTGCCGCGATGCGGCCGATTGCATGGACCGGCTCGACATGGATGCCGTGGGCTGCGGGGCCTACTTCGCCAAGGTCCGCGACCTGCCCGACGGCTCCTACGTCGACGAGTGGGGCGTCGTCTACAAGTCGGGTCCGGAGGTGGTGGCGCATCCGCTACGCGGTCCGATCCGCACGATGGCCGACGCCCGGGCCTACACCCCGCCCGACCCCGCCGCTCCGCACCGCCTCGGGAAGCTCCCGGACCTGGTCGCCCGCTACAAGGGCCGCCGGGCGATCTGCTTCCACCATCGGGCCGCGTTCATGTGGTCGGCCTACCTCACGGGCATCGATCAACTGCTGATGAACCTCCTGGCCGAGCCGGAACTGGCCGTGCTCGTCATGGACAAAGTCCTGGCCTGCAACCTGGAGGTCGTCCGCCGCGCGATCCGCGCCGGGGCCGAGGTGATCGTGCTCGGCGACGACTACGCCAGCAACCACGGGCCGATGATGAGCCCCGCCGTCTTCGCCGAGTTCATCCTGCCGCGTCTGAAACGGATGATCGACCTCATCCACGAGGAAGGGGCTCTCTGCGTAAAGCACTCCGACGGCAACTTGTACCCGCTGCTCGAAATGATCGTCTCCGCAGGGCCCGACGGGCTCAATCCCATCGAGCCGGTCGCCGGGATGCACCTGGCCGAGGCCAAGCGGCGGGTCGGCGACCGCGTGTGCCTGGTGGGCAATATCGACTGCGCCCGGCTGCTTCCCTACGGCACCCCCGAGGAAGTGCGCCAGGCCGTGCGCCAGGCGATCGCCGACGGCGGACCCGACGGGGGCTTCATTTTGAGTTCATCGAACAGTATCCACTCCTCGTGCAAGGGCGAGAACGTGGTGGCCATGGTCAAGGCGTGCCACGAGTTCGGGAGGTATGGAGGATAGGGATCGGACGGCGGGGATGAGGGTTCAGGGTTCAGGATCTGATTTCGAGTAACACTTCGGCCGTATGAAGTCGTCGGAAGAGGAGAAGGGAAAAGGAAAAGGCGGGGGAAAAAGGGAAAAGAATAGGAAAGGGTTCCCATTCAGAATTGTGTGATCAGGGCACGGTTTCTTGCCGTTCCCGTTTTTCCAGGGCTTTCCCTTTTCCCTTCCCCTATTCGCACTTCATTCCGCTGAACACTCACGATTTCGATATTCTGCGGAGGTCCTGAACCCTGAACCCCGAACCCCGAACCCTGAACCCTGAACCCTGAACCCCGAACCCTAAAATGTTCGCTTGCAATGTGTTCTGGTCGATCGGCCCAGAATCTTTGTCAAGAACTTCGCAATGTTTGAGATTAGTAGTACAGAGCACCCTACAGAGACAGAAGGTTCCGCTTCACGGCGGAGTGAGCTTTTCTGTAGCCCAGGCGTTCACGCCTGGGACATGGAGGACACAGCATAGCTCCCAGCCCCTTTAGGGGCTTTCGCGGGGGAAGCCCCTGGAAGGGGCTCATGTCGGGTCTTGTCGCCTCAGCGTCCCAGGCGTGAACGCCTGGGCTAGAGAAAAGCCGACACCTCGCTAACGATCGAAGCGATTCGCCAGGAAACAACCATCGCACGGATTGGAGACCTTCGTGGGAAAGACCAAAGAGAAGCTGCAACGCGGCGAGCCGGCCTTGGGCGGCTGGATCATGATCGGGCACCCGACCGTGGCCGAAGTGATGGCCGGCGAGGGCTTCGACTGGATTGCCGTGGACATGGAACACACGGCCAGCGACGTCCGCGCTTTCTACGAGATCGCCAGGGCGGTTCAGGGGAGGGGCGTGGACCTTGTGGCCCGGCTCCACTCCTGCGATCCGGTGCTGGCCAAGCTGGTGCTCGACGCCGGGGCCGCGGGGATCATCGTTCCCAGCGTCAACACGCCGGAGGAGGCGGCGCGGGCCGCGGCCATGGCCAGGTTCCCGCCCGAGGGTTTTCGGGGAGCAGCCCTGTGCCGGGCCACCGATCACGGGCGGGATTTTCCGGGCTACTTCGCCCGGCACAACCGGGAAGTGCTCGTGGTCGTGATGCTCGAACACATCGACGGCGTGCGGAACGCCGACGCGATCCTCGCCGTCCCGGGGATCGGCGCCGCGCTGATCGGCCCCTACGACCTCTCGGCCTCGATGGGGTTGGCCGGCCAGTTGGAGCATCCACTCGTGGCCGCCGCGCAGCAGGCCGTCCTCGACGCCTGCCGGCGCCACGGCGTGGCTGCGGGAATCCACGTCGTCTCGACGGAGCCGGACGCGCTGCGACTGCGTATCGAGGCCGGCTACCGATTCATCGCCTGTGGACTGGATACGCTCTTCATCATGCACGGCTGCCGGGCCATGCTGACCGCCGGCCGAACCGCCAAGGAGGAGAAATGACTCGCACGAAACCGTTCCGACCGAGTTTCCGGCGTTGGAGCATCCTGGCCTTGTTTTGCGCCGCGGGCCTGGGCCTGGGCGCCGGCCGTTCTCCGGCGGAGACCAAGGTCTATCGCAATTTGAAGCTCTACCGTCCCACGGTGACGACCAACGACATCTACTTCTACCATCCCGCGACCGAGCCCGCCTTGCAGTACAATCACGACGTCGACATCGTGAAGTTCAAGGGACGGTTCTTCGCTGCCTGGAACGCCAACGCCAAGCCGGCCGAGGGCGTGCCCGGACAGTACAACTTCCTCAGCGTCAGCGACGACTTCCGCCGGTGGAGCAGGCCCGTGCGGCTCTTCTACAAGGAAGGGGGCTGCGAAAATCCCGTCGAGACCGACAACCAGTGGCAGCCGATCTTCGTCAACGACCGCGACGAGACGCTCTACTGCGCCTGGTGCGACTACAACGCCCGGCGGACCTTCGTGGCCAGCTCCCGCGACGGGCTGAAATGGCGGAACCACGAGGTGCCCACCGCCCCGCCGACGCTGGAGGGGAAAGTGGTCGGGTTTCCCACGAACCATGGGCTGGTCACACGCAAAGGCGTGCTGATGCTCCCGTGCAGCCTCCCGTTCACGCCGAAATTCCTCGTCGGCGAGACGCGATACGCCGCGGTGCTGCGGAGCGAAGACCACGGCCGGTCGTGGCAGTGGAGCCGGCCTGTCGAAGCCGCGAAGTGGTCGGAGATGGGCGAGAAACCCCAGGAGTTCGGCGGCGAGACGGTCGCCATCTGGGAGCCGATGCTCTTCGAGCAGGCCGACGGCCGCATCGGGCTCTTGATCCGCAATTCCACGGCCCAGGAGAACGCCGAGATTCCCGAGAAGCCCTACCGCATGCTCCTTTACGCCACCAGCAGCGATGAGGGCCGCACCTGGACCAAGGCCCGCAGCGTGGACGTCGACACGATCTGCTCGCGGAATTACGCGGTCGCGGGCGTCGGGGGGCGGGACGGCCTGCTCATGGTGATGAACGACAACCACGTGCGTATCCCGCAACGGATCAGCCACGACCGCTACTTCCTCTCGCTGTTCTGCGCCCCGGTGTGCAACCCCGATCTCCTGTTGCCCGGCCCGCTGGTTCAACCGGAAGGCGGTGTGGCGTTCTATCCCAACGGATTCGTCGACCACGGCAAGCTCTACGTGGCCTACACCTACCCCCGCGGCATCCACTCCAGCGTGATCGAGCCGCTTCCCGACTTCTCGGAACCCTTCCTGCTGCCCCGGGGCGGCCGGCCGGGACTGCGGATCGACGGACGCACCGCCATCCTGGGCATGCGGCAGACGAGCCTCGGGCTGGTGCTCAACGAGGCATTGACCCTGGCCGACGAGGTGCGTCTGGAGTTCTCCGTCAACGTGGTGCGCTACCCGGGGCAGGAGTTTCCGCTCTTGACCCTCGGCGGCAGGACGAGGTCGGGTGCAACCCTGCGGGCGGTCTACAGCCCCGGGGCGAAGTCCGACGTCTTCCTCCTCCGCTACGGCGCGAAATCGGTAGAGCTTGCGCCGCTGACCATGCGCACGTGGAACAAGATCGCGCTGGTCCTCCGGCCCAAGGAGTTCTCCGTGGCGGTCAACGACGGGAAGCCGGCGACCTTCACGCACCCGCTGCTCCGGAAGATCTGCTTCGGCGGGCTGTATGACCGTCCGGAGTGGCCGATGGGGATGTCGCGATCGGACGACATCCGGATCGACTTGGATTCGATCGTGGTCCGGTAGCTTCGATTCATGGATCGTGCCGGCCGTTTCGCCCTGGAGGCGGACGCCGCTTGGAAGGAGGCATCGAGGAGCATGTCCGAGATCATCCTGGTCACGGAGACCGAGTATCGCAAGGGAGAAGAGGTGTTTTCGGCGGCGGAAGGCGTGCGCGTGGAGCCCGTCGCCGCCGAGGAAGAGGCGTTGGCGGCGGCCGTCCGGGCCCGCCGGTGCCGGGCCGTGATCGTCGGGGTCCATCCGTATCGTAAGGATCTCTACGAGGCCCTGGCCGAGGCGGCCGGAGCGACGCGGGCGCTCATCGCGCGCTTCGGCGTCGGCCACGACAGCGTCGACAAGCAGCAGGCCGCCGCCCGGGGAATCCTGGTCGCCAACACGCCCGGGGTGCTGGATCAGAGCGTCGCCGAGCACACGATCTGGCTCATGGGCGCCCTGGCCCGGCACCTGCCGTCGTCCGACGCAGCCCTCCGCGCCGGGGCGTTTCGCGGCACGGCGGGGATCGAGTTGGGCGGACGACGGCTGGGCATCGTGGGCTGCGGCGCGATCGGCCGGCGCGTGGCGGCCATCGCTCATTTCGGCCTCGGGATGCGCGTCGTGGCGGCCGATTGCCGGCCGGCCGAACGCCTGGAGCAGGAGATGGGCGTGTCCTGCCCGGAGATCCTGGCCCGGTGGGGACTCGACGATTACACGACCGACGCCGACCGGGTCTTCCGCGAGGCCGACGTGGTGAGCATTCACCTGCCCGCCTTGCCAGAGACCCACCAGTACGTGAATGCCCAAAGGCTCGCTCTGGTGCGTCCCTCGGCGCTCTTGATCAACACGGCCCGCGGCAGCATCGTGGACGAAGCCGCGCTCTTCGACGTCCTAACGGCCGGCCGGATTGCGGGGGCGGCGTTGGACGTCTATCAACAGGAGCCCTACGTGCCGGCCGATCCGTCCAAGGACCTGCGGCGACTTGCCAACGTGGTGCTCACCCCGCACATCGGTTCCAACACCCAGGAGGCCAACCGCCGCATGGCCCTCGCATCGCTGGCCAACGCGCAGCACTTCCTCGCCGGGCGTGAAGACCTCCTCACGCTGGTCCCCTAGTCTCCCCTCTCCCGTTCGACGGGAGAGGGGCCGGGGGTGAGGGGACTTGCCAACGGAATCCCGAAGTAATTCCGGTGGTTCCGGCCTTGGGTACGAAATGCGGCAGATGCGCCTTTGGAGTGCGGCGACTTGTCGCCGCTTTGAATCGTCGCAACGTGCTGTCAACCAAAGGAAAGCGGCGACAAGTCGCCGCACTCCAAAGCGGTTCTCGCACCCAGAATCGGAAGAGTCGTGATTCCTGAACGGCCGCCTACTTGTCCAGGGCCGCAAACGGGAACTCGCGCGACGGCGTGTGCTGCTCCTTCATAAGCCGCGTCAGCCTGGCCACGACGTCGGGATGCTGGGCGGCCACATCGTGCTCCTCGTGCGGGTCGTCGGCGAGGTTGAAAAGCTCCCAGGTCGGCTTGATGCCCTGAGCGATCTTCTTCCTGCCAAGCAGGAGGTTCTGCCGCACGGCTTTCCAGGGCCCCACCCGGATGCACTGCTGCCCGCCGTAGGCCGGAAACTCCCGGTAGAGGAACGGGCGTTCCGGCTGCTTCTCGCCGCGGAGCGTCGGGGCGAAGCTGATGCCGTCGATGCCGGCCGGGGTCTTGTCTTGGAGACCCGCAAGCTCCAGCAGCGTCGGCAGCCAGTCCTCGAATCCGGTCACGCGGTCGGACACGGTGCCGGGCTTGATCTTCCCCTTCCATCGGACGATTCCGGCAGCGCGGATGCCTCCTTCGTAGAGCGTGCCCTTGCCGTCGCGCAGGCCGCCGCTGGAGTTGAAGAACTTCGCGTCGGTGCCGGCCAGGCCCTGGTGGACGCCGTTGAGCGGGCCGTTGTCGGAACTGAAGATGAAGATCGTCTTCTCCTCCAGCCCGAGTTCACGCACGAGGTCCACGATACGCCCCACCTCACGGTCCATCCGGGTAATCATCGCCGCATACGCGGCCCGCGGCGTGAAGTGGGGAAGATAGCCTCGGCCGCCTTCGTAGGGTGGGTCGTCCCATCGGCCGACGTACTCCTTGAGCGAATCGTCGGGGACTTGCAGCGCCAGGTGAGGCACCGTGGTGGGAACATAGCAGAAGAAAGGCCGGTCCTTGTTGTCGCGGATGAACTTGCGAGCCTGCTCCGCGATGAGATCGGCCGAATACTGATTCCCCTCAAAGCGCCGGTAGCTCTTGGGGTCTTTGGGGTCCTCGCCGGGCTTGAACGTATCGTGCGCGGAAAAGGCGGGATTCGGCAGATCCAGCCTTCGTTGATCGTCCCAGAGATAAGTCGGGTAGTAGTTGTGGGCAACGGCCTGGCAGTTGTAGCCGAACCAGCGGTCGAAGCCCTGCTTCAACGGGTCGCCCGAAGTGCCCGGGCCGCCGAGCCCCCACTTACCGAAGCCGCCGGTCACATAGCCGGCCGACTTGAGCAGCCCCGGCAGCGTGATCGTGCCGGCGGGCAGCGGCTCCTGGCCCTCGGGTTTGTGCTCCCGATTGTTCCGCACGTAAGCGTGGCCCGGGTGCCTGCCGGTCATCAGCACGCAACGCGAGGGCGCGCAGACCGCGTTACCGGCGTAATGGTCCGTGAACCGCAGCCCCTCGGCAGCCATTCGGTCGATATGGGGCGTGCGGATCTTGGTCTGTCCGTAGCAGCCCAGGTCCCCATAGCCGAGATCGTCGGCCAGGATCAACACGATATTCGGGGCCCTGGGCTTCTCCTCGTAATGCCCCGAGGCGGCCGGGCATGCCAGCAGCACGCCTGCCGTTACGGCGAGCAGGAAACGCAGGACTCGAGACGGCCAGCAGCCTGGCAGGCTGTGCCGCGAACGACGCCGAACCGACACGGATGAGAAGATCATTTGCCGTACCTGCCTTCCAAATGGCCATGCGGCCGTCCAGCAAGGACTCCGGGATCTCGTTGGGAAGCCACCTCACCCCTGGCCGCTCTCCTGTCGAACGGGAGAGGGGAGTCATTCGGGGATGGCCTCTGAGTATCCCATGTCCCGGAGGGGTGGTCAACGTCCGCTGATCCGCTTGGGGGGGCACGCTTGGACACGCCGTGGGGCGCCACTACAATGGTCCGTGCGGTTTGCCCTTCTGGCCATACTCCCGGGAGAACGCCATGAGACGAGCAATGGTCGCCCTGCTGGGCTTTGTCGCACTTTCCGCCGCCGCGGAGGCCGCCGAATTGCACGTCGCGGTCGACGGCAAGGACTCCAGTCCGGGAACCGCAGCCGCGCCGCTCCGCACGATCCAGCGCGGGGCGGATCTCGCCCGGCCCGGCGATACGGTGATCGTCCACCAAGGCGTCTACCGCGAACGCATCGCCCCGCCGCGCGGGGGCGAGTCCGACGCGAAACGCATCGTCTATCAGGCCGCGCCGGGGGAGAAGGTCGAGATCAAAGGGTCCGAAGTCGTGACGGGCTGGGTGAGAGTCCGGGGCGATGCTTGGAAAGCGACCCTTCCCAACACCTTCTTCGGCAAGTTCAATCCTTACAGCGACCTGATCCGCGGCGACTGGTTCAATCCCAAGGGCCGCGAGCACCATACCGGCGCCGTCTACCTCAACGGCCATTGGCTGGCCGAAGCAGCCAAGCGCGACGAAGTGCTGGGGCCCGTCGGCGCCGATCCGCTCTGGTTCGCCGAAGTGGACAAGGAGAAGACCACCATCTGGGCACAATTCCAGGGAGTCGACCCCAACAAGCAGCTCGTCGAGATCAACGTGCGCCGGACGGTCTTCTACCCGGAGAAACCGGGCATCAACTACCTCACCGTGCGCGGCTTCACCCTGCGGCACGCGGCCACCCCCTGGGCACCGCCCACGGCCGAGCAGGTCGGATTGATCGGCACGCATTGGAGCAAGGGCTGGATCATCGAGAACAACGTGGTCAGCCACTCGATCTGTTCGGGGATCGCACTCGGGAAGTACGGCGACCAGTGGGACAACACGTCGGCCAATACGGCCGAGGGCTACGTCAAGACCATCGAGCGGGCCCTCAAGAACGGTTGGAACCCGCAGACCATCGGCCATCACGTCGTCCGCAACAACGTCATCTCGCACTGCGAGCAGACGGGCATCGTCGGCAGCCTCGGCGCCGCCTTCAGCACCGTCACCGGCAACACGATCCACGACATCCACGTAAGGAGACTCTTCACCGGCGCCGAGATGGCGGGCATCAAGTTCCACGCCGCGATCGACACCGAAGTCAGCCGGAACCGCATCTACCGGACCTGCCGGGGGCTCTGGCTCGATTGGATGGCGCAGGGCACCCGCGTTTCGAGGAACCTCTTCCACGATAACGCGACCCAAGACCTCTTCGTCGAGGTAAACCACGGGCCGTTCTTCGTGGACAACAACGTCTTCCTCTCCCCGGTCAGCCTGTTGGACATGTCGCAAGGCGGGGCCTATGCCCACAATCTCTTCGCCGGGCAGATCATCAGCCGTCCCGAGCTGCGGCGCGAGACGCCCTTCCATCCGGCCCACTCGACCACCGTGGCGGGTCTGGTCAACATCAAGGGGGGCGACAACCGCTTCTACAACAACGTCTTCGTCGGCGACGGCGCGACGAACGCTCCGCCGCCGTCGGCCGCCGGCAAGAACAAGAAATCCCAGGCGAACACCGGTTTCGGGCTGTGGGTCTACGACGACCGGGAGTTCCCGCTGCACACGGGCGGCAACGTCTACTACCGCGGCGCAAGACCGTACTCCAAGGAAACGAACCCTATTGTCCGGGTTGAATTCGATCCCAAGGTTCAATTGGTTGCTGAAGGCGACCGTGTATCCCTCAACCTGACTGCGGGCGAGGCGGTGCAGAAGGCGGGCACCGCGCTGGTGACCACCGAGATGTTGGGCAAGGCGTTGATCCCGGGGCTCCCCTACGAACAACCCGACGGCGCCCCGATCCGGCTCGACACCGACTACTTTGGCAAGAGCAGGCGTGAAGGCCCCCCGATGCCCGGACCGTTCCAGGGCCTCGGGGCCGAGCCGCTGACGCTCCGGGTCTGGTGACTCCAAGGGTCGTCCCGGAAGCACAAGGTCATTTCGTCCCATCCTCTCGGATTCAGGTGAACCATGAACGCAAGACGGATCATCCTCGCGTTCGGCCTGGTGCTGGCCGCAGGGCCCGCGTCCCAGGCTGCCGACGCCGCCAGGAGACCGAACGTCGTCTTTCTCTTGACCGACGACCAGGGCTGGGGCGACGCCGCAGGCTGGGGGCATCCGTACTACAAGACGTCGAACCTCGACCGGCTCACGCGCGAGGGCCGGCGTTTCGGCCAGTTCTATGTCTCCAACCCGGTCTGCTCTCCCAGTCGGGCGGCGTTCATGACGGGCCGTTATCCGGCCCGGCTTCGCATCCACGGGCACTTCGCCACCCACGCGTTGAACGAGGCCCGCGCTATGCCCGACTGGCTCGATCCCGAGGTGATGACCGTGACCCGGCAGTTGCAGGCGGCCGGCTACGTGACGGGCCACTTCGGCAAGTGGCACCTCGGCAGCGGTCCCGGGGCTCCGGAGCCGGGTGCCTACGGCATCGACAAGCACGTCACCCTCGTCTCCAACGGCCCGCAGTTGCGCCCGCAAGGCGCGAAGCCGGAGCCGCACTGGTGGGGCAAGTCGACCGGCATCATCATGGACCATGCCATCGCGTTCCTGCGCGAGAACAAGGACCGGCCGTTCTACGTCAACATCTGGACTCTCGTACCGCACGCGACGCTCGACCCGACGCCGGAGCAACTCGCCGTCTACAAGGACCTCGACCCACGCCCTGACCACCCCGCCTTCGGCAAGTGGACGCAGGACTACTTCAAGGCAGCCAGGGACCTCCAGTCGCAAATGCAGGTGTTCGGCGCGGCGATCACGGACCTCGACACGCAGGTCGGCCGGCTGCTCGACGCCCTCAGAGAGTTGGGCCTGGAGGAGAACACGATCCTGTTTTTCAGCAGCGACAACGGGCCCGAGGACTACCACATCGGCAACGCGGCCAACGCCGGCGTGGGCTCGCCCGGCCCACACCGCGGCCGCAAGCGGAGCATCTATGAGGGCGGCGTGCGCCAGCCCTTGGTCGTTCGGTGGCCGGGCAAGATCGAGGCGGGCGTCTACGACGAAACCTCCGTCGTGGGCGCCGTGGACCTCCTGCCCACCGTCTGCGCCCTTACCGACACAAAGCTGCCCGCCGATGCAAAGCTCGACGGCGAGGACGTGAGCGACGTCCTGCTTCGCGGCCAGACCCGTCCGCGTCACGGGCCGCTCTTCTGGGAATGGCGCTCCACGGTATTCGGCAACCCCGACTTCATTCCCCCGCCCATCGCGGTGCGCGACGGCCGATGGAAGCTGCTGACCAACCGCGACCGCAGCCGCGTGGAACTCTACGACATCCCGAGCGATCCGTCCGAGACGACGAACCTGACGGCCGGCCATCCGGAAGTGGTCGCGCGGCTCGCCCGGCTTGCACTCGACTGGAAGGCGACGCTCCCGCCCGGCGAAGAGAAGCCGCTTCCGCGCCCGAAACGGCAGGGGAAGACGCAAGGCAAGCCCGTGCCCGATCGTGCCGCCATGTTCAAGGCCAAGGACACCAACCACGACGGCAAGCTCACGCTGGAGGAGTACCTGCACAAGTTCCCGGATGAGGCGGAAGGACGCCGCCGCTTCCCGACCTTCGATACGAACAGAGACGGCGTGCTGACCGAAGAAGAGTTTATCAAGATGGGCAGACCGTGAAGCCATGGTGAGAACCGTGAAACACCGATGGATGACATTGCTGATCGGGGTCGGCCTGACGGCGGCGACGGTACGAGCGGCGGCGGCCGCCGAGTCCCAAACATTCCGCCGTCCCAACGTCCTGTTCATCGCCATCGACGACTTGCGCGACTGGGTGGGCTACCTGAAGACCAACTCCCAGGTCAAGACGCCGCACCTCGATCGGCTTGCCGCCCGGGGGCTGGCCTTCACCCGGAGCTACTGCCCGGCGCCCGTCTGCAACGGCTCGCGTGCCGCGCTTCTCTCCGGCATGCGCCCTTCGACCACCGGAGTCTACGAGAACAACGTGGACTGGCGTCGCGTGGTTCCCGCCGAGGCGCCGACGTTGCCGCTCTATTTCAAGCAGAGCGGCTATTACTGTGCCGGGGCGGGCAAGATCTTCCACGGCGGGTTCCGCCGCGACAGCGACTGGGACGACTATTTCTCCGGCAAGCGCAGACCTACTTCCGGCGGTTCCAGAGAACGCGCCGAGGCCAAGAGACTGTCCCGAAATGTGGCACAGCCGCCCCCGGCTGTGCAGACCTCCCGGACACCGCCAGCGGCGGCCATGGTGAGTGTGCCGGCACAGCCGGGGGCGGCTGTGCCACAAGTCGGTTCTGGGGCAGGCGCCAAGCGAAAGAACCTCGCCAAGGGTGCATCCGACGACGGCGGCGTGGGCGGGATCCGGTTCCAGCCCCTCGACTGCGACGACCGGGACATGGACGACTACCGCAGCGTCTCCTACTGTCTGGAGCAACTCAAACGGCCGCACGATAAGCCGCTCTTCCTGGCCTGCGGCCTCTACAAGCCTCACATGCCGTGGAATGTGCCGCGGAAGTACTACGATATGTATCCGGCCGAGCGGATCCAGCTCCCCAAGGTCCGTGAGAACGACCTGGCGGACGTGCCGCCGGCCGGCGTGCGCATGGCCAGGTCACAGGGCGACCACGCCGCGATACTCCGGTCCGGCCGATGGAAAGAGGCCGTGCAGGGCTACCTGGCCACCATCACCTTCTGCGATGCCATGGTCGGCCGCCTCCTCGACGGCTTCGACAAGAGCCCCTACCGCGACAACACGATCGTGGTCCTCTGGAGCGACCACGGCTGGCACCTTGGGGAGAAGGAGCACTGGCGCAAGTTCGCCCTATGGGAAGAGGCCACCCGGGCCCCGCTGATCTGGGTCGTTCCGGGTGTTACCAGGCCCGGGACGGTGTGCGACCGCAGCGTCGACTTCATGCACATCTACCCGACGCTCTGCGACCTGTGCGGCCTGCCGACGCCCAAGCACGTCGAGGGTGAAAGCCTGCGCCGGCTTCTGGCGGCCCCCGGAGGCCCTTGGGAGAAGCCGGCGTTGACGACCTACAAGTTCAAGAACCATGCGATCCGAAGCGACGGCTGGCGTTACATTCGCTATGAGAGCGGCGACGAGGAGCTTTACGATCACACCGCCGATCCTCACGAGTGGACGAATCTCGCCCGTGACCCCGGCTACGGTGCCAAGAAAGCGGAGCTTGCCCGGTGGCTCCCCAAGAGCGACGCCCCGCGGCCCGTTGCCGCGATGGAAAAGAGCCAAGCAAAGAAGCAGGGAGAGAAGGCCGCCAAACACGACGGCAAGCCATGAGCGGGTAAGCGTTCACGAGGGACTACCCCCCTCCGTTCGTTCAAGGGGACAGGCACATTCTTCGGCCGTCAGGCTGCGTGGATGGCAACGCGCTGGCGGGCCGAGAAATGAGCCAGTCCCCGGCCTGTGGACCCTTCTAATAACGGAGAGCGTGCTCTATGAGAAAGCTCGCCTTAGCGCTGGTGATTCTCGGTGTTTTGCTTGGCGGCCTGGCGCCGGCCAAGCAGCCGAACATCCTCTTCATCCTGCTCGACGACCAGTCGCCGTTCGACTTGCGGGTCTACAATCCGAAGTCGCCGCTCCGGAGCCCGCGCATCGATCGGCTGGCGGAGGAAGGCATGGTCTTCGATGGAGCCTATCACATGGGCTCGTTCAGCGGCGCGGTCTGTTCCCCCTCGCGGCACATGATCATGAGCGGGCGCACCGTGTGGCACCTCCCGAATACGCCGGGGGCCCTGAGCCGCGGGAAGTGTCCGCCGCACCTCGAGCAGCAGACGCTTCCGGCCGTCTTCAATCGTGCCGGCTACGCCACGATGCGCACGTGCAAGCTGGGGAACAGCTACGAGGCGGCCAACAAGCTCTTCCAGGTCCGCCGCGACGCGACGAAGCGCGGGGGCGATGACGAGTCGGGCAGTGCCTGGCATGCCGACCAGGTGCTCGCCTACCTCGCCGAACGTGAGGCGAAGAAAGACGCGCGTCCCTTCTTCATCTACTTCGGGTTCTCCCATCCCCACGACACCCGCGACGGCAAGCCCGAGCTGCTGGCCAACTACGGCGCGGTGAATCACGCCGATCCCGCCTCGCTTCCACCCGCCAACCCGAAGCAGCCGCGGCTGCCGCCCGACTACCTTCCGTCGCACCCGTTCAAACACGGCGACGACGAAGTGCGCGACGAGGTGGCCGTGAGCGGCGTGTGGAGGAACCGCGACGAAGTCACGATCCGCAACGAGCTGGGCCGGGAGTTCGCCTGTTGCGAGAACATCGACATCCAGATCGGCCGCGTCCTCGACAAGCTCCGCGCGATGGGCGAGCTGGAGAACACCTACGTCTTCTACACGGCCGACCACGGCATCGCCATCGGGCGCCACGGCCTGCAGGGAAAGCAGAACCTCTACGAGCACACGTGGCGGGTGCCGCTGATCGTCAAGGGGCCCGGCATCCGGCCGGGCTCTCGCGCGGAGGGCAACGTCTACCTGCTCGATTTGCTGGCGACCTTCTGCGACCTGGCGGGAGTGGCGCCGCCCGCGACCAACGAGGGGCTCAGCTTCGCGCCCGTGCTCCGCGGCACGCGGCCGACGGTGCGCGACGTGCTCTACGGCGTCTACAACGGCGGCTCGAAGCCCGGCATCCGCTGCGTGAAGAAGGGCGACTGGAAGCTCATCGAGTACGACGTGCTGGGCGGCCAGGTCCGCCGGTCGCAACTCTTCAATCTCGCCGCCAACCCGGAGGAATTCCTCAAGGAGCATCGCGATCCGAAGGTCGCCACGCTGACGGGCGTCATGCCCGAGAAGGAGCAGGTCAACCTCGCCGAGGACCCGGCCTATGCCGGGAAGCTCAAGGAGATGCGGGCCGTGCTGCTGGCCGAGATGCGACGCCTCGACGATCCGTGGCGGCTCCGGGACCAGCCCGACGACGGCCTGCCTCCGCCCCCGTCCCCGCCGCAGCGAAAGGGCAAGGCGAAGAAAGCCAACCCGTGACGGCGATCGGGACAAACGATACCACGAATCCTCCCGGGGTTCCACCAACGATCGTAGGAGACTGACGCCCATGTTGAAATCTCCCCTGTGTACCATTGCCTCCGCGTGCGGCCTTGCGCTATTGCTCTCGGTCGGCGCCTCGGACGCCCGGGCGAAACGTCCCAACATCCTGTTCATGCTGACGGACGACCAGCGGTGGGACGCCCTCGGACTGGGCGGCAGCAGGTACCTCAAGACGCCGAACATGGACCGCCTGGGCAAGGAAGGCGTCTATTTCAAGAACACCTTCTGCACCACGTCGCTCTGCTCGCCCAGCCGCGCCAGCATCCTCAGCGGCCTCTATGCCCATACGCACGGCGTCTTGAACAACTTCACGGAGTATCCGGTCAACCTCAAGAGCTTCCCGCGCGTGCTCCAGTCCGTCGGCTACGACACCGCCTACCTGGGCAAGTGGCACATGGGCGAAGACAACGACGAGCCGCGGCCCGGCTTCCACTGGTTCGTCACCCACAAGGGCCAGGGGAAGTACTTCGACACGGAATTCAACTTCAACGGCCGGGAGCGCCGCGTCGTGAAGGGCTATTATACGACGGTCGTCACGGACATGGCCGAGGAGTGGCTCCGCCGCGACCGCGGCGGCAAGCCCTGGTGCCTGATGATCGGGCACAAGGCGCCGCACAGCTTCTACTATCCCGAGCCGAAGTACGAGCACGCCTTCGACAAGGTGCGTATTCCCTATCCCGAGACCGCGTTCATGCTCGGCGACAAGCCGGATTGGATCCGGCAGCGCCTCTATACGTGGCACGGGATCTATGGGCCGTTGTTCGACTGGCGCAAGGACTTCCCCGACGACTCGCCCGAGGGCGTCAAGGCCTTCGAGGCCATGACCCGCGCCTACTGGGGCACGCTCCTTTCGGTGGACGACAGCGTGGGCCGCCTCTACAACCTGCTCAAGGCCCGCGGCGAGTTGGACAACACGATCGTCGTCTTGATGAGCGACAACGGCATCCTCAACGGCGAGAACGGCATGGTCGACAAGCGGACCGCGCACGAGCCGAGCATGCGAATCGTCCAGGTCGTGCGTTTTCCGGGCCTCACCCCGCCGGACAAGCCCAAGGTGGTCGGCGAGCAGGTACTCACCGTCGACATGGCCCCCAGCCTCCTTGAATTGTGCGGCGCGCCGCCCTTGGAGAAGATCCACGGGAAATCCTGGGTCAAGCTCGCGCAGCACGGCGACGACGCGTGGCGCAAGTCGTGGCTCTACTACTACAACTACGAAAAGCAGTTCCCCTACACGCCGAACGTCCGCGCCGTGCGGACCGAGACCTGGAAGTACTCCCATTCCCCGCACGGCGACGGCCGGCCCGACCGGCACATGGCCGAGCTGTACAACGTCGAGTTCGATCCGGAGGAGCGCCACAACCTGATCGCCAATCCGAAATATGCCGGCGTGGTGCGCGACATGCAGGCCGAGCTGCTCAAGGTCATGGCCGAGGTCGGACTCACCCCGGCCAACGACAAGATGCCCCTGGATGAAGGCATCAAGCAGGCACTGCCCGACCAGAAGATCCGCTAGAGGAACCATCATTCAACTCAAATGGGATGGGGATCGACACATCTGGTGACTCAAACCCAGGGAGCCTACTCCGTGAATCGACGCCGATTTCTGAAAGATGCCGCGATTGCCCTCGGCGGGCTGACGTGCCTGCCCGGATCCCTTTGCGCCGCCGAGGCGGCCGATATCGCCCACCGGAAGCCGAAGCGGGTCGGGTTGATCGGCGCCGGCTGGTACGGCAAGAGCGATCTCATGCGGCTGATCCAGGTCGCCCCGGTGGAGGTTGTCTCCCTGTGCGACCCCGATAAGCACCTCCTGGCCGAGGCAGCCGAGCTGGTCAGCCAGCGGCAGAAGTCCAAGAAAGTCCCGCGCACCTACGGCGACTATCGCCAGATGCTCAAGGAGAAGGACCTGGAGATCGTGCTCATCGGCAGCCCGGACCATTGGCACGCGCTCCAGATGATCGCGGCCGTCGAGAGCGGGGCCGACGTCTACGTGCAGAAGCCGATCAGCGCCGACGTGCTGGAAGGCGAGGCCATGGTCGCCGCGGCCCGCGAACACGGCCGCGTCGTGCAAGTGGGCACCCAGCGCAAGAGCACGCCCCACCTGATCGACGCAAAGAAGAACATCGTCGAGGCCGGGCTGCTGGGCAAGGTCGGGCAGGTGGACATCTGCTGCTACTACCCCATGCGGGCCAACGGCAATCCGCCGGTCGAGCCCGTGCCCGACTTCTTCGACTACGACATGTGGACCGGCCCGGCGCCCCTGCGGCCCTACGACGGCCTGCCCCACATCCGCTGGTGGCGCACGTTCATGGAATACGGCAACGGCATCGTGGGCGACATGTGCGTCCACATGCTCGACACCGTGCGCTGGATGCTCGGCCTCGGCTGGCCGAAGCGGATCAGCTCCTCGGGCGGGATTTTCGTCCAGAAGGAGGGCAAGTCGAACATCTCCGACACGCAGACCGCGGTGTTCGACTACGACGGCGTGAACGTCACCTGGCAGCACCGCACCTGGGGCGACCCGCCTGACCCCAAGTATCCCTGGGCCCTGGTCCTCTACGGCGACAAGGGGACGCTCAAGGCCAGCACGATGAGCTACGACTTCATTCCGCGGGGCAAGGGCGAGGCGATCCACAAGGAGTGCGTCTTCGAGCGCGAGAAATATCCGGAAGACGTCACCGAGAAACGGATCGAGTTGAACGCGGCGCCGGCCACCCGGCTTCACATGCTCGACTTCCTCGCCGCGATCGAGAAGCGGGGCCGGCCCGTGGCCGACATCGAGGAGGGCCATATCTCGACGGCGAGCTGCATCCTGGCGAACGTCGCCATGCAGGTCGGGCGCACGCTGGTCTACGACCCGAAGACCCGCCAGGTCGTCGGCGACCCCGAGGCCACCCGGCTGCTGCGGCGTCCCTACCGGGCACCCTGGGTGCATCCCACCGTGGGATAGGCGGCTTGTGTGACTTCGCAGGTTCCCGGGAGGGCGAGGCTCCCGCCGAGCCGGCAAGGACGTTGGGGGATCGAAGCGGGCCGTCCAAGAATTGCTCCCCTCTCCCGTTGGACGGGGCAGGGAGTGAGGGAGACAAAGGGGTCAGAACTATTTTGGTTCATCCGACTGAAGGGTGCGCAGAGGCAAGTTGTTGCGCGGGTTGCGGCTGCGCCGCAGGATTTTCTTAGGCATGGGTCCGGTGTCCAATGGGTTTCCTGAGAACGGCCCCTGGTGACATAAGCCATCAGGG
>Ga0067045_1002810_pt1 | contig 44388 bp, 38 predicted proteins | sample TerdegcTABiofilm_FD_59184 | JGI IMG/M metagenome (GOLD analysis project Ga0067045, IMG submission 59184) | Combined Assembly of (Gp0054472, Gp0054536) Wastewater bioreactor microbial communities from Singapore -Terephthalate degrading...
CCCATCTCTGCCGAGCACGGCACCGGCGTGGCAGAACTCTTAGACGAAATCGTCCGCCTCCTGCCCCCGGAACAACCGTTACCTGCAGGTGATGAAATTGCTTTGACGATACTGGGTCGACCCAATGTCGGCAAATCAACCTTCCTAAACCAGCTCCTGGGAGAAGACCGGGCAATTGTAACTCCCCAGCCCGGTACCACCCGGGACACAATTGAAGAAACTTTCCTCTTTGAGGGCGAACCCTACCGTATCATCGACACCGCCGGCATCCGCCGCCGCTCGCGCGTTGACGAACCAGTCGAGTTTTACTCGGTACGGCGTGCCCTTGATGCCATTGACCGGTGCGCCGTGGCACTGATAATCATCGCCGCTCACGAAGGACCAACCGCGCAGGACAAACGCATCATCAACCTCGTCGAGAAAAAAAACAAAGGTCTCGTCATCGTCGCCAACAAAATTGACCTCGTCCCTAAAGAACTAAAGAAAAAAACTCATGAGTACATCACCGGTCAACTTCAGTTTGTCCATTACGCACCCCTGATATATGCCTGTGCCCTGAAAGGTAAAGGTGTCCTTGACGCCATCCGTCAGGCAAAAGCGGTCTACCACTCCGGCGCGATGCGCATCAGCGCCCAGTTCCTCCGCAGCACCGTCCTTGAACAGCTCAAATCCACCCCGCCGAAACCAAACTGCCGGCTCATAAGTTTAACCCAGACCGGCATCCGACCGCCATCATTCCGGCTGCGCCTTTCTGATCCGGCGGCCGCCGATCGGCGCTACCAGCGTTATGTCGTCAACCTCCTTCGCACCCAGTTCAAATTTAGTGGCTATCCGATTCGCCTCAATGTCACCGATTAAAGCCCGGCAACTGCTCTTGCCCTTGACCCTTTTTGTTCTCCTCATCATACTGGGCATCATCTACTATTTCCTTATGCCTCATCCCTACCGCAAAACCGAATCCACCCTGAAACCCGGACCAGAAGGCGTTATCAACATCCTCATCATCGGCAAAGATGCCCGCGCCCTCAACCCCGCCCAGGACCGCGGCGGCACAACCCGCATCCCCCGGGAAAAAACCGCCCATTCCGACATCATCGTCATCTGCCATATAAACTTGAACCAGAACCGCCTCAACCTTGTCGCTGTTCCCCGTGACCTTCTGGTCATCGTGCCCGGTATCACATCTGCCCAATCACGCACCGACTTCAACGCAATGGAAAAAATCACCCACACCTATGCAATCGGCGGTGAACCGCTTTTACGCCGTACCCTTGAACACCTCCTCGGCATCAAAATCGACCGCTTCATCGCCTTTGACTTTGACTCCTTCCGGATGACCTTTCGCCTGCTCCGCTCCATCATTGGCACCATCTCCCTGGGCACGGTAAAACTTGCTGACCCGGACCAGGCGCTCAAATTTGTCCGCCAGCGCAACGGCTTAACCTACGACGACCTTGACCGCTGTCGCAACACCCTCAACTTCATCAAAACTATCGCCATCCGCCTCTGGCGTCTTGCCGACACCCGAATCGCTGACCTCCTGCTCAAGCGCCTCTTCGCCATCATCGGTACCGACACCGACCTCACCCTGACCGAAACAAAAGAACTCATCAGCCGGTTACGCCATCAAAAGTTCACCCCAAACCACATCCAGACTGCGGTTCTCGTCAGCGAAGGCAGACCCGTAACTCTGGACCGCTACGCAATGACCTTATCCTGCTACTTGCCCATCTACCCGGAAATGGAAAAACAGATTGCCCGCTTCCTTCGCGACCAAGACACAATTTCCGCTTTGGATTTCATGACCCAGCAACGCTACCTTTGGCCCGATTATATGACCAAAAACTACGACCTTTTACCCGACTACCGCACCGACACCCTAAAACGCGAGGAGATTGTCAAGAGAATCTTAGAACTGCAATACCCTGCTGGCGAAAGCAACTGATCATCCCGCCTGGGCATCAATCAACGCCTGTGTCAGCGCCTGTCGGCCCGCATCGCGCCGGTCAATCCTGCCGCCTCCTTCGGCAATGTCCTGCCTGCCACCACCACCCCCTGCCATTGCGCTTCCCACAACCTTTGCCAGTTTACCTGCTGGCAGTTTGGACTGCAAATCCGGGCTCACCATCACCACAAAGCGCAACCGGTCCTGGGCAACCGCTCCGGTCAACAAAACCGCATAACTTCCCATCAGCAACTCCCGCAGCCGGTCGGCGACAATGCGCAACTCCTCTACCTCAAAAAAAGGAAAATCGCCCTGCACCATTTGAACTCCAGCAACTGTCTCAACTCGGTTTACCAGCTCAGCGGCGGCATTGCGCGCCAGTTGCGCCGACAACTGCCGCACCCTTGCCTCAACCCGCTTCAACTCCTCGGTCAAACCCACCACCTTTTTGAAAAGCGCCTCCTCACCCACGCCCAAATGCTCCTCAATCTGGTCCAGAGTCTGTCTTTCCCGCTTCACCCGTTCAAACGCCTGCCGGCCCACAACCGCTTCAATCCGCCGGATTCCCGCGGCAACACCGGTTTCGGCGACTATCCGCAACAACCCGACCTCTCCGGTTCGGCGCAGATGGGTACCACCGCACAACTCCATTGAAAAATCGCCAATCTTCAAAACCCGTACCCGCTCGCCGTACTGCTCACCGAAAAACGCCAGCGCCCCCATCCGCTTTGCCTCCTCTAATGGCACATCAACCAGCCGCTCAACCTTGATGTCGCGCAAAACCGCTTCATAAACCAGCCGCTCCACCTCGTTTATCTGTTCTGACTTCAGCGGTTCAAATGCGGCAAAGTCAAAACGCAATCGTCCGGGCTCAACGAGCGAACCCTCCTGCTTTACATAATCGCCCACTACCCGGCGCAGCGCCGCATGCAAAAGATGGGTCGCGGTGTGAGCCCGTTCAATCTCCCGGCGCCGCTCTTTATCAATTGCCGCAAACACCACCCCGGTCTTCGGCTCACCCGATTTCAAAACCGCCCGCAAAACCCGCACCCCATGCTTAAAGTAACTGTCCTGCACCTCAAACTCAAAACCCTCACCCACAACCCGACCGGTATCGCCCACCTGGCCTCCTGCTTCGGCGTAAAACGGTGTCCGGCGCAAAACCAGCTCATAACTCCCATCCTCCTGCCGGACAAAACTCACCAGTTCGCTCTCGGTCTCATCGCTCTCATACCCCACAAACTCCGTCTCGCTGCTGGTGCCCGCCTCAACCGGTATTCCCCCTAACCCGGTAGTGATAAATGTTGCCTTCCGGCTCCGTTCCTTCTGCTCCTGCATCGCCCGCTCAAAACCCGCCCGGTCCAGTTTCAACCCGGCATCAGCGGCAAGTTCCTCCACCAGTTCAATGTGAAACCCGTAGGTGTCATGCAACTTAAAAAGCTCTTCACCAGGTATCGTTCCGTCCTGCTGATATCGTGTTCGGGTCTCTTCCCAGCGCTCCAATCCCGCCGCCAGCGTCCGCAAAAACCGCTCCTCCTCGGCACGAACAATCAAGGCAACCTGCTCCCGTTTTGCGGTCAACTCCGGATAAAATTGGCGCATCAACTCGACCACCGCGCCACACACCCGAAAAATAAACGGTTCCTGCACCCCGCCACGAAACGCAAACAGCAAAGCACGGCGCAGAATATTCCGCAACACATAACCCCGGCCCTCATTGGAAGGAATTGCACCATCGGTAATCGCAAAGGTCAAAGCCCGGGCATGGTCCACCGCGACATAAAACATCTGCCGGTTTTCGGCGTCCAAACCCTTGCCCAGAATCTCCTCGGTTGCCCGCACCAGCGGCAAAAACAGGTCGGTGTCAAAAATCGTCCTCTTACCCTGGGAAACCATCGCCAGGCGCTCCAGCCCCATACCGGTGTCAATACCCCGGTTCTTCAACGGCTCGCGCTTGCCATCAGGCAACTGATTAAACTGGGGAAACACGATGTTGTAAACCTCAGAAAATCGGTCGCAATCGCAACCGGGCCCGCAACTGTCCTTGCCGCAACCGAACTCCGGACCCAGGTCAACATAAATCTCGGAACAGGGACCGCAGGCACCAGTTCCGCCTGCTGGACCCCAGAAATTGTCCTTCTCACCCAGCCGATAAATCTTCTTCTCAGGCAACCCCACCTTCTTATGCCACACCTCATAAGCCTCCTCATCATCCTCAAAAACTGAGACATAAAGTTTTGCCGGGTCGAGTTTCACCACCTGTGTTAAATACTCCCATGCCCAGGGAATTGCCTCCGCCTTAAAATAGTCGCCAAACGAAAAGTTGCCCAGCATCTCAAAAAATGTGCAGTGTCTTGGTGTCTTCCCAACCTTTTCCAAATCAGATGCCCTTAGACACTTCTGGATTGAGCACGCCCGCCGGTACGGTAACTCCACCGCACCCGCCCACAGCGCCTTAAACTGCACCATTCCCGCGCTCGTAAACAAAAGCGTTGGGTCGTCCTTGGGAATCAGAGATGAACTGGGCACAATCTTGTGCTCCCGCTGGGCATAAAACTCAAGAAATGTTCGACGCAACTCCCGATGGTTCATACTGCTGTTATTGTAATGACAAAAAAATCTCAGGCAACTTTTGACTTAACGCTGTGGCGCCAAAAGATTTCATCTCTTGCTCTCTATCGTCAACCCAATTCGCTTCCGCCGTTGCCGTTCACCCAACGAGCCCCAGCAGCACCTAACAAACTTCCGTTCGACAACTTAACCCCTCAACATAAAGGGATAATAGACGGAAAATGTTACTGCAACTATCAGGGTAAATTCGCCTTAAATCGGTGGTTATTAATGATTGTATGATGGCTATGGTCCGGGCACATAAAGCATAGGTTGTAATGGCGATGGTTACTATTCCCGGAAGGGGGGAGGGGACCGTATCCGGGACTGTATCCGGCAGCCAATCAACCGGTTTTCAATAGATTATATGATATGTGAACTTTCGGGTTAAATCGGGGTCTAAATGTATTAACTCTTATCTCAGGGAAATATTTTGCCCGGGTTTAAGAGACCGTTCGGGTCCAGCGCCCGTTTCATCTCCTTCATAACCTTAATCTCAACCTCGGAAAGCCCTTTTTTCAAAAGATGCTTTTTGAGCGAACCGATACCGTGCTCCGCAGTTATCTGCCCCCCGACCTTCACAACAAACTCAATCAATTGGTCAACAATCCGGGCGCAGGTTTTTTGCCAGTTTGCCCGGTCATCACTGTCCCGGCAGATGTCAACATGGATGTTGCCATCGCCGATATGACCGAAAGGCACGATTACGGTTTGGAACTGTTTTTCCAGTTTGGTGATAAACTCAACCGTCTCGGGCAGGCGCGCCAACGGCACCACGATATCCTCTGCCATCACCTCTGGATAGACCTGTTTCAATGTTTTCGCAATTGAACGCCGGGTTTTCCACAGCCTTGCCTGACTGGCTTGATTGTCGGCAATGAGCGGCTCTTCGCCACCCAGTGCCTTTGCCATCTGTGCTACCGTTAGGGCATCATCCAGCACCGCCTCCTTTTCGCTACCCTCAACTTCAACCAGGACCTGTACCGCCGCCTCTTTAAACGGCAGATTTTCCTGAAACACTTGGGCACAGGCTTCTATCCCCTTTCTCTCAATAAACTCAATCACCGCCGGCACAAACCGTTTCTCTTTTACCAGCCGCAACACCAGTTCCACCCCGAGATGCAGACCCCGAAAAGGGATTAATAGGTCAACCTGATAACGGGGCTTGGGCACGAGCCGGAAGGTGATTTCGGTGACGATACCCAGGGTACCCTCGGAACCGATAAGGAGTTTATTAAGGTCGTAGCCGGTGACATTCTTTCTCAACTTTCCGCCGTAATTAAGCACCGAACCGTCTGCCAGCACCGCCTGTATTCCGGTTACATAATCGCCGGTCACACCGTACTTAAACGCCCGCGCACCACCGGCATTGGTTGCAACATTGCCGCCGATTGAACAGTCGTCAAGCGATGCCGGGTCCACCGGATAGTAAAGATTAAACTCGGCACAAACTTCCTGGAGCCGCACGGTTCTCACTCCTGGTTGAGTCCGGACCATCAGGTTGTCCGCGTCAACTTCAATCACTTTGTCCATCAGTTCGGTTGACAGTACAATACCACCCTCGATTGGTACCGCGCCCCCAGCCAGACCGGTGCCCAGGCCGCGCGGTGTCACCGGAATTTTCTCCTCCTGCGCCAGTCTGACTATCTCACTAATCTCAGCAACCGTTACCGGCTTCACAACCAAATCCGGCAGGTGGGGTTTTTCCGGACCCTCATCGTGGCTATAGTCAACCAGTTTTTCCGGGTCGGTTATCACCCGCTGCGCCGCACAAATCTCTTTCAACCGGGTAACAACCCGGGGCAAAACCATAATCGGTATGTTTTAACCCAGCAACTGCGTCAGTTTCTCTGCCAGAATCCCCTCGGGCATTGCTCCAACCATCCGCTCGGTCTCCTTGCCTTCTTTAAACAAAATCAGGGTCGGGATGCTCATAATGCCAAATCTGCCCGCAACCCCGGGGCTCTCATCCACATTGACCTTTGTCACCTTCAATTTACCCTCAAACCGTGCCGCAATCTTCTCCAGAATCGGTGCCAGCATCCGGCAGGGACCGCACCAGGGTGCCCAGAAATCAACCAGAATTGGAACGGTGGAGTTATTGATTTCGCGGTCAAAATTTTCATCGGTCAGATGAGTTACCAGACCTTTCTCTTCTGCCATTTTTTCCTCCTTTGTTTAATAACGGGACTGAATTAAAATGTCGCCGTTTGTTGTGTTGATGTTGATTGTTGAAGCACCCGAGCCAATCTTCGCCCGGATTCGGCTTCTACTCTGTTCCAGATACTCTACCTGATAACCGGTGACCACCACCGTACCGTTTGTCGTCGTCGCCGTAACCAGCGCCGAAACATCAGGGGGAAGACGCAGCGTAACCTTGGCATTGGTGGTTGTCAACTGCACCGACTTCGTTGCCGGTAGATAGGCGATATCACAATCTATTTCGCCGTTTGATGTCTGAACGGTCATTGCCCCGGAATGGACCTGCACCGTGACCTTGCCGTTGGTCGTGATGATTGTGCCATCACCCTTTGTCCCGGTGAAAATTACCGGGCTATTGGTTGTGACCACCCCAACATCGGCTTCAAAACCGTTCACCGTAACCTTACCGTTGCTCGTCGTGATGTTCAAATCAACGGTGCGCGGGGCTTGAATGTCAAAAACCGCACCGATTGGCTGGGTCGCGGCGGGAATTTCTGCATTGAGCATCCAGCTATCCCCGACCAGCGTATCGGTGATAACAACCTGCTCAACACGCCTGCGGGCATCGCTACTGTCTCTGCCATAGGCGTAACGGGTTACCAACACCGCAACAAGGGTATCCGCGGTGGTGTTTGCCGTTACCGCACCGTTGTGACTGGTAACATTCAGCACCGACACCAGCTGTGCCGGCTTGGTATGCAATTCGGGTAGTTCCAGCCGGTAGGTAAGAACACAGGTCAGGGCAAAAATCGCACCGCCACCAATTAAAAACAACCGGTTTCTCATTCTAATGTCGCAACCTCCGGTGCGGGAATCAAGGTTATCCCGACCGAAAACCACAGCCCCTGAATTTTGCTGTCCGGTGTACCAAAAATCCGCGACCCGTTCGCCAGATGCCAGTCAAGACGAAAAGGCGAGTAGAGATACCCACCCCGTAGTGCAAGGCCATAACTGCCGGTATTGGTCGGCACCAGGAGATGAAGTTCCAGGGCGCCAAGACCGGTGATTTTCATCCCGGGTGAGAGCACCGCGGTGTTGCCCGGTGCCTGCAGCAAAGAGTCCAAAGAAATCGCATTGGTCTTTTCCCGGATGTGAAAGCCCGGCTGAACACCACCCACACCGACGAGCGGCACGATGGTAAGGAACTTAAACAACGGCAGTTTATAACCGAGTTCCGCCATAATTCCGGTGTGCTCGGTGCGCAGATGAAACCTATCGTTCTCCACATCGTTATAGGTGCGGAAAAACATCGGACCGGCAAGAAAACCGCCCCCGATGCCCGACCTTAACTCTATTCCCCAGCCAAAATGGCGCTCCGCCGCACCGGGCAGACCCCTTTGTATAAAGGCGTTATTGAAATCGGCGATGTCCGGTTGAAAAGCACAGCCAAACGGCACCAGCCACCCTTCTGGCGCCTGTGCCCGGATAAAGACCGGCAGGGTGAATACCGCGATTACAATCAACCGCCGCACAAAAAGAGTATAGACACGAACCGTCGGGTGTCAAATCGCAGAGGTTGACCTTCTGTTCCATCAACGGTATAGTGTTTGCGTAAACAAAAGGAGGAAAAATGAAACTGATAAAACCGGCTGTTCTTGTCCTGTTTTTTCTAACCGCTGATGTTCAGGCAACACCCCTTATCATTCGCACCGGCGCGGTCAACAAGCCTTTTCAGGTCCTCGCCTGGGCAACACTGACCTATTACCAGAACAATCAGTTGTACGACTGGACGAACAACCGCTTCAACAAATTTGACCCGAGCCTTAATGTCCTGTCCGCGGACATCCTCGCCAGCCTCGGGCTCCCCTTCAAAATTGAACTGGGTGGGGTTGTGCCGATTATGGACAAAAAGCAGGGTGAACTCCATTCGAGCGGTATCGGCGATGTGCTCGTCGTTGCCCGCTACGGCTTTTTGCAGTTTCCGCTCCTGCCGGTCAAAGGTGCCCTGTCCATTGGTGCCTCGCTTCCCACCGGTGACAAAGACGCAGCGCCCGCACTTGGTGACGGCTCAACCGACTTTGCCGCGGCGCTGGCATTCAACACTACCAAACTTTTATTTCTCGTCGGCCATTTGCGCGGTGCCTACTGGCTCAACGGCAAAACGAACGACTCGACAAAACTGGGCAATATGTTTGAATATATGGCGGGTCTGGACTTTCCGGTCATCCCCAAACTCACCCCGCAGGTAGCGCTTACCGGCTACTGGCAGGACCAAAAAAGGGTCAACGGTACACCCGTTGCCAACAGCGAATTGAGCCGAACCAATTTAACCTTCCTCCTTATGTACCAGCCGCTGCCCTTACTCACCGTTCGGCCCAAGTTCAGCCTGCCCTTGAAATCAATCTCAAAAGGTGGTGGTATCGCCGACTACTATCTTGGGCTGGACATCTGGACGACGCTGCCTTAGCGGGCGTATTTGACAACCGGCGGCGCGCAAGTAAACTTGATATATAAAGGAGGTCACTATGAAAAAAGACGATGTGCTTTACTGCACCGAATGCGGCCTGGAAGTTACCGTGTCCAAACCCTGCGGTTGCGGCGACGACTGCGTTATTCTCTGCTGCGACAAACCGATGAAGAAAAAAGGCGAAGACAAACCGTACCGTTCCTGCTGCTGCGGCGGTTAATCGGCGCCAGCCCACTGCGATTTTGCCCGGCGTTGCATGCGCCGGGCATTTCCTTATAATCTAACAAATGCCAAAAAGGGCAAATGACCTGTCGCCCGCGGTTGGCAGGATTGTTGACGCCAATCTCAACCGGCTAAGCGAAGGACTGAAAGTAATTGAAGACATCACCCGCCTGACAATAAACGAACCCGCCCTTTTAAACCGAATCCGCCAACTGCGTACCAGGTTCGGGAAGGAGTTCACCCGATTGCGCCGTGCGGTCGTGCAATTTCGCAACAGTAAACAGGACCCGGGCCGGAGTGACCGGTTTGACCGCCTGAAACGGCAGAGCCTGAACGATGTCCTGTTTGCCAATTTCAAACGCACCCAGGAGGCGGCACGGGTGCTGGAGGAGGTGTTGAAAATCGACCTACCCGGCTACGCTCGCAGGATAAAAAAAGTCCGCTTTACCCTCTACGACCTGGAAAAGGCAACACTCCGGGCGGCAAACAAAATTAACCTTGACTTGCCATAGGGTATTTTTATACTGGACAGGACAGGAGATGAAATTAAACCACCGGAGGCTTTATGGCAAAAGAAGAAAAGGTTAAGGCGCTGAGCAGTGCGCTCGGTCAGATTGAAAAGCAGTTTGGTAAAGGGGCGGTAATGCGTCTGGGCGAAGAGGGCGCAGTCATTGACATCGATGTTATCCCCACCGGCTCTCTGGCGATGGATATGGTTTTAGGAGTTGGCGGTGTTCCCAAAGGTCGCATCGTTGAGATTTTTGGTCCCGAATCCTCGGGCAAAACAACCCTTGCCCTTGAAATCATCGCCCAGTGTCAGAAATTGGGTGGCACCGCCGCCTTCATCGACGCCGAGCATGCCCTGGACCCGAAATATGCCGAAAAACTTGGTGTCAACCTCAAAGACCTTCTGGTCTCCCAGCCCGATTCCGGCGAACAGGCGCTGGAAATCGCCGAACTCCTTACCCGCTCTGGTGGCTTGGACCTGTTTGTCATTGACTCGGTTGCCGCGCTCGTGCCCCGCGCCGAGATTGAGGGCGAGATGGGCGACGCCTTTGTTGGTGTTCAGGCAAGGTTGATGTCCCAGGCGTTACGCAAACTGGCGGGCGTCATTCACAAATCCCGCACCTGTGCCATCTTCACCAATCAGATTCGGCACAAGATTGGCGTGATGTTCGGCAATCCGGAGACGACACCGGGCGGACTGGCATTGAAGTTCTACGCTACGGTGCGGCTTGATGTCCGGCGCATCGCTGCGCTCAAAAAGGGTGAACAGGTAATCGGCTCCCGCACCAAGGTTCGGGTGGTGAAAAACAAAATCGCCCCGCCCTTCCGCGAGGCAGAATTTGACATCATCTACGGCGAAGGCATCTCCCGGGAAGGAGAACTGATCGACATCGGTGTTGAACAGGGTATCATCGACAAATCCGGTGCCTGGTTCACCTACGGCACCACAAAACTGGGTCAAGGCCGGGATGCGGCGGTTGAGTTTCTTAAAAGCCATAAAGATGTTGCCACCCGGATAGAAACCGCCCTAAGAGAAAAATTAAAACTCGGCCGTCCTAAGTTCAAGGATGAAGATAACCGGGCTCAAGCCCCAAAGAAGAAGTAAAAAAAGGGTTTCGGTATTCGTTGACGGCGAATTCGCCTTCTCCCTTGACCGGGAAACCGTAAAACAGTTCCGGCTCAAAGAAGGGGCACGGGTTGATACCCGACTCCTGGAAGATGTCGTTCTCGCTGAACAACTCCGCAAATGCCGGGAGTATGCCCTGCTCCTCCTTTCCTACCGGGCACGGTCGGAAAAAGAACTCCGGGAAAGGCTGGAGAAGAAAGGCTGGACCCCGGCGGTAATTGAAGCGGTTATTAAAAAGTTTAAGGAAACCGGGCTGGTGGATGACGAAAAACTGGCGCGGCGCTATGTCCAGGACCGCATTACCATCGGACACAAAGGCAAATGGCGCATCCAGCAGGAACTGACAAAAATCGGCATCGCAAAAGAACTGATCAACCGCGCCCTCGTCGCGGCACCGGACGAAACTGCGGCAGCACAGATGGTGTTAGAGCACTTCCTGCCCCGGTACCGGAAACTGGACGGGAAGACAAAAAAACGCCGCCTTGCCGGTATCCTTGCCCGCCGCGGCTTTGCCCTCGAAACGATTAACCGCCTCCTTGAAGAGTTACCACTCTGAACCACCGCGCTCCGGTACTATCTGGCTAACGCGTTGCTTGCACTGCCCGATTCCCTTTTCCACCCCGAAACCGGCCCCTGGTCAGAAACGAGAGATTAATTCTACCTTGAACTGGTGCGCTCAGTACTCGTCGTAAGGACGCATCAGCTCCTCATCACCGTTATCCTGGTTCTGGCGCCTTCTTTCCGGTTTGTAGTTGTTAAAGTTATAGGTTAGTGCAAGCGCAACGGTTGGCGCCCGGCGGGCAAAACGGTGATAAGAGTAAAAATTTTCCCCCTGATTCTCGCTCTCGTGCAACGATTGGGCAAAGATATCCCGGACCGACAGACTCAACAAAAGTTGCCGGTTGAAGAGCACCTGCCGGACTCCGGCACTGGTCCAGATACGACCGGCTTCTTTTCCCTGGACGGTGGCGCGCGGGCCCTCGTATCGGGCTGAGAGCTGAATCCGGGTCATTGTTGGCAAAGTAAAATCGGTAGTTATTCCTCCCTNCCAGTTAAAGCCCGCGGTGCTCTGGGCTTCCGGCAGCACGGTTCTGAGTCGCTGGTCGTAGATGTCACCGCTCAGGGTGATGTTCCAGAAAGAAAATGGGGCAAAGTCAAGATTGAACTCCGAACCAAGCGCATATTCGGTACCGACATTTTCCACCGTGTTGAGCAGCACCGCACCCTGCCACACCCGCTGGAACCGCTCAATCACATTGTGCGTTACGCGATAGTAACCGTCAAGAGATATCCGGTGTTTTCCCAGCGGGAAAACCAGCCCTGCCTCATAGGAGTCGATCAACTCGGGTAAAAGAGCCGGGTTGCCAGTTCGCACATTGTTGGCATCCATCCAGGTCGTTTCCGGACTCAAATCCCAGCCCCGCGGCCGGTCAATCCTTCTGGTATAACTTGCCATCACCTGCCGTTCCTGGGGAAAACTGTATGAGAGATGAGCGCTGGGGAAAAAGTCCCAGCGATATACCGGCGTCATCGCCGCGCTGTCAACGGTTGTGCTCCGGCCCGTGAACTCGGTGCGCAATCCCAGCATCGCGCCGAAATCGTGCCAGTTTAAACTGTAACTGGAATAAATCGCCTGAGCATCATCACCCTGANTTATTCTGTGGCTGTACTGCGCCAGCGACTCATAACCGCCGGTCGCCGGATTAAACTGGGCGAATGTCGTCCGCTGGCTCATGCGCCTTAACCGTGCCTGGTAACCGGCTTCCAACCGGTCCTTTTCCCGCAAGGGCAAACTGTAATCCAGTTTCCAGTCTAAAAGGTTGCCATTCCGGGTATCAGTCGTCATCTTGCCGTCAAAAACGCTATCCCCAATCCGGTTTTCACTCCAATCCGACCCGTTGCGCCAGTTACCGCTGTAGTTCAACCTTACTGTCGCCTTATGGTCCTTCTTACCGAAGTTGTGGTTTGCCTCAAGGTAAGCCGACACCTGAGGGTGTCTGTCCGTCGAAGATGTAACTCCCCGGTACCTCGTAGTGTCTTCAGCCCCTGATCGCCACTCCTCGTAATCTGCCTCCTGGGAGCGCGTTCCCGCCATTCCTCCCAACCGGGTGCCGAGGCTCAGGTAGTTGTTGGCATTCGGCTGAAAGTCGGCACCAATTCTGATGCCGTAAAACTGCCGACCAAAGTTCATCGTGCCGGTGGAACTGCTGAAGTACCTGATTCCGTCCCTTTCGACCCAGCGGTTAACAACTCTGTTACCGGGAAAGTTCATCTGGTTAAAGTTCGGGCTGAAATAAAATGTGGCGATACCCTGGCGCAGGGTCAGGAGCAAATTCCCGCCGTAACTGGCGTTGTTCCCGAGGTTCAGATTCAAAACCCCGCTTAAACCGCTGGCCCGCTGCTTTTTCAGAATTACATTGATAATTCCCGCCTTGCCCTCCGGGTCAAACTTCGCCGAAGGGTTAGTCACAATCTCAATTCGCTCAATCGTTGACGCCGGAATCTGTTGCAGCGCTTCACTACCATCAACTACCGATGGCTTGCCATCAACCAGAACCGTGAAACTGGAAAGACCCCGTAGCGTCACATTCCCTTCAATATCAACCTTCACCGCGGGCGCCTTTTCCAGCGCATCAACCGCTGTTCCCGACTGCAACGCCGGGTCTTGCGCCACATTGATAATCTTTTTGTCAATCTTGTATTCAATCCGCGGCTTATCCGCCGTCACCTCGGCACCGGGCATCGAGATTACCGCCGGTTCAATTGTCAACCGTCCCAGATCGATATTGCCATCCGGAGCAAGCCGGATGTCTTCTACCCTTCGGGTCTTGTAGCCGATAAACGAAACCTCAAGGTAGAACCGGCCCGGTGGCAACTCGCGCAGAACAAAACGGCCCTGGGCGTCAGTGACGGTTCCGCTCACCACCCGGTTGGTGTCCATCCCCGCCATCCACCGCTGAGTTGTGTCGCGCATCCGGTAAAGCACCACATTCGCATACTCAATCGGGATTCCCTCTTGGGCATCGGTCACCTGACCCCGGATGATCCCAGTTCTCGGCAATGACCCCATACCACTGCGGGGCTGGCTAAAACACACCGCCGCCCCGGCTAAAACGATAAAAGTTGTCAGAAACTTTTTCATACTATACAATTAGACACAATAACAAAAAAACCCCTGCGGGGCAATGATGAAACCGCCACTACCGGAAAACGACGAAGAAAGAGCCCGAAAAATTCTTGCCGCGCTGCAAAAAGCCCGGCTTGACCAGAACCGGCGGCGTCCGGGTATTAACCTGCTCTGGCTCGTAACCCTCGTTTTACTCCTCGCCATCACAATCGTATTCTTACTCAACCTCCCCCGGTTCAAAATTCTCTATTTATTACTAACCCAGCCTGACTCGCTCCTCAGGCAATAATGGTGATAGTTGATTGTCGTTGCCAAAGTCGCTATTATTAAATTGTATGACTAATGAACAACTTCTTGCCGGTTTAAAAGAGGCGATGCTCACCGAAATGGCAGGAATTGAATTCTACACCACCGCCGCAGAAAAAACCGTTGATGTCCAGGGGCGAGAGATTTTTGCCCTCCTTGCCGAAGAAGAGCGCATACACCTCGAATACCTGAAACGTCAGTACGGACACCTGATGGAAAACTCCCGTTTTGAACCGCTAAACGAGACTTCTCGTATCAACCCGGCGCAGGCAAGCCCGATTTTTTCTTCTGAACTCACATCCCGGCTGAACACCGCCCACTGGGAAATGACCGCGCTTTCAGTTGGTCTGGCTCTGGAACAGGCTTCTATCCAGCGGTATCGCAACCTGGCATCTTCCACCACCATTCCAGAAGTGCAAAATTTCTTCACGAACCTGGTCCGCTGGGAAGAAACCCATGCGGCAGCATTGCAAAAGCAGTTAAATCAGTTGCGGGACTCCTACTGGCAGGACGCCCACTTTGCGCCCTTTTAACGGTTTTTCGGTGCGCGCGAAAATTGGGAAATCAAGTTGTTGATTTCCCGCTGTTGCGCGGCAATCTCCTTCTCGAGCGCCTGTTTGCGTTGGGCGGTTAACGAACCGGCAAACTCACCAATCTTCCGCTGAAAGAGAGTCAACTCCCGGTCAATCAACGCCATCAAATCCCTTTGTTCGGGCGTTGGACTTTCACCAAGAACCTGACCTTTCACCGTCTCGTAGCGCTTTTTCAGGCGCTCCAGCTGTTCTTTTGCCCGCGCCACCGCTACCGCATCGGTCACCGATCGTATCGTATCCGCTGATAGCCCGCCCGTCGTATCATACTTCAACGCGGGCTTACGGGATTTATTTCCAGAAACTTGCTTGATAGGTTTACGATTGCCGTCTTTTGTAACCGCAGCGCGCCTTCCTAACTGAACAATCAAAAAACCCACCAGCCCGACAACCAACAGCGCCACGCCGAAAATCACAATCCGAACATCAAAGTTTTGCTGGCGGCGAAAATGTCTTGTTCTTAACTTCTCACCACAGGCAAAACAGGTCTCTTGACCGGGCCGCACCGGTTCACCACAATGAGGACAACGCATAATCTAATGGCGCGGCAGAGTTCTTTCTGCCTGTAAACATTCAATATCAACCTCTGCCATAACCAGCGGCACCGTCAACCCAAATCGCTCCAGCACCTCAGGATGCACCTCACCCAAGATACCAACCCGCTTGCCACTGGAGGTTTGAAGCACCGCGCACCGTCCGGGAATGAAAGGCATCTCATCGCTGGGCACGAATGCAACCGTAAAGTCCAGCTCCCGATTCACCGCCTCAATTACCGCTTTGATATCGGCAAAACCGGCTTTGGCGTCCGCCATTCCCACCGCCAGATGCCGTTGGGTAATTGTGCCCGTCTCGGCTTTTTCGTCAACATAAAAGACATCACCGACCTCAAAAATCTGCTGGGGCAAAGGCTGGGTGGTGTTGATACTGAATGTCTCCAGTAATCCGGAAAAAAGATGCCGGCGGAGTATTGTCTGTTCAACCGTTGCGGGATTTTCCAGTTGCACACTTCGCCCGTCATCCTGCAGGTTCAGTTTTACGAAATGGACCTCGGGACAGGTCAATGCCAGCGTCATCGTCTCAATAAACCCCAGCCCGATAAGCACCCGGCGACACAACTGACTGAACTCCTCAATCGCCCGCGGTCTACTGGTTGTTACCGTCGGTATCAACTTCCGGGGAAGATGGTGATAGCCATAGGCGATTGCCACATCCTCAACGATGTCCCAGGGATGAAGTACATCTACCCGATAAGCCGGAATTAAAACTTCCATTGCATCAGGACGGACACTCTCTTTAACAACCTCGTAGCGCATCCGGCGCAAGAGCTCAACTACTTTATCAGGGGGAAGTTGCACGCCAACGACCGCAACCACATCATCAAGGTTAACCGTCATTCGTTCCGGCGTCATATCCGGTGTCACATCCGCTCTACCATCAGGATAAACAACCCGCACCGTTTGTACCTCACCCCCTAAATCGGCGAATGCCGCTGCCACCACCGCCAGACACTTCTTCACCGCCCACTCGTCCGGGCCAGTGACATCGACAAAAAGTTCCCGACTCTTTTCTGTCACCTTCGTTTCATCACTGTTGATTATCGGTGGCATTGAAAGCACTTTACCATTGCTGTCAGTAAGCAGCGGATAAACCTTATAGTCTGCTAACAGATGCCGGTAAGCCCTGCCCTTGGGATGAAACTCAAGAATCTCGGCTGGCGTCAACGGCACCGTCCCCTTCAACTCCACCCCACCGAGCGGTGCAAACCTTACGCCATCCGGTGCCACCGGCCGATAGACAAAATCGGGTGCGACCGTGCTCAAGTCGTAAATGCCAATCGATGCCCGACGCCGGTCTCGGCCTAAACCCCAGTGTAGATTTTCCTGCATCTCCATCAACACCGCCACCTGTTCCTCGTCGAGCCGAACATTTTTAATCACCGCCGCCACAATAAACCGCCGCACCTCTTCGAGCCCTTTTGCCACCTGAACCGTTATCCCAGAAGAGTCAAAGGCGTATTCCTTCAGCCCCGTTTCAACGCCAAGATAACCCCGCAAACAGCGCGCCAGACCGCACACATCAAACATATCAGGCCTTGCCGGCAGGAGATTCAGTTTTAGTCTGTTGGTAAGGGGCTCAAACCCTTCAACATCGCACCCCAACTCACCCAGTAGACCGATAATCTCCTCCGGTGTCAGCATTTTCCCGGTAAGACGGGAAAGAATGTTAAGGGGAACCGCAACTACCGGCAAAGTTTTGCCTCCCGGAGCCAGTTTATATCCGCCCAGTAAAGACGCCGGATATCCTGCACTCCAAAACGCATCATTGCGAGGCGTTCCAAACCCAGACCCCAGGCAAGAACTCTTGATTGACAACGCAACGGTTTAACCACCTCCTGCCGAAATACGCCCGCCCCACCCATCTCAACCCAACCCAAACTTCCGAGATTGGCAAAAACCTCAACACTCGGCTCAGTGTAAGGGAAATATGAGGGTCGAAAACGCACCTCGTGCGCTCCCATCTTGCGGTAAAACTCTGCCAAGGTCCCAAACAAAGTCACAAGCGATGCATGGTCATCAATGATTATCCCGTCGAGCTGGGTAAACTCGGGTAGATGAGTGGCATCAATGTTCTCCCGGCGGAAAACTTTACCGATGCAGAACACCTTGCGAGGCGGATTGGGGTTTTGGGCCAGTGCCCGGATTGTTGCTGCGGTCGTATGGGTGCGCAAAAGCAACCTTCTCGCCTGTTCCTGGTCCCAATGGTAGCGCCAGCCTCGAGAACCGGTGTCACCGCCCCGTTCGTGCGCCTCAGCAACACGCCGTACCAGCTCTTCCGCCGGCAGAGAACCGCGTGCCGGTTTAGCAAGATAAAAAGTGTCTTGCATCTCCCGGGCGGGATGGTCTTGAGGTTGAAACAAAGCATCAAAATCCCAGAAGGCAACTTCGACAACCGGTGATGAAACCTCCTCAAACCCCAGTTCAAAAAACGCCCGGCGTGCCTCCTGAATTATCCGCTGTAAAGGGTGCTCCTTGCCCGGATACCGGGGCTTGGTTCCCAGGGTAACATCGTAGCGCCGAAAACTGACCTCGCGCCACTTGCCGGTTGCAAGCATTTCCGGCGTTAATTGCGTCACCTCCGTCCCAACCTTATCCACTTTCTGAACCGCTGCCGCACCTTCTTGGGTAAGCGAAACCAGGCGCCCAATGCGCTTTTTAATCTTCACCACCCCATCCCGTCCTTTAAGTAGATTAATCCCTGCCGCAATATCAACACCTGATAACTTATCCTGCAACTCGCTCGCCAGGAGCACCGGTTTTTCTCTCAACTGCTGAACGACGATTTCATCCGCCTCAAGTTTACCGGCAAGCGCCTCTTTACCCCGGGCGCTAAGGCGCAGATTTTGTGCTTCTCGCTCGCACCAGCCCTTCCGCAACAGGAATTTGACCTCGGAACGAACATCAGCCTTGTTTAAAAGTGCTGGCAACTGGCTCAGGGAAATAGTATCCTGTTCCGATTTAACCTCCCGGGCGATAACCTCCAGCGCCTTGCGCTCGGGCAGTTTTTCGTCCCATTCAGGCCCCCGTGCCAGTTCTATCTGTTCCTCCTCTTGAATCTGCACCAAACCCTTTTGTGACAAACTCACCGCCGCCGCTGTTACTAGCGACTGGTCCTGGCACAGAATTTTGACCAGTTCCGAAATTTTAACCGGCTTTTGGGGAATACTGCCCAGCGCCTTCAGTAATGCAACCTCCTCGGGCCGCCACTGTTCAACACCCATCGCTTTCACCAGGTGTTATTTTTTGACAACATTCAGATTCCGGAGCCGCTCGGTGATAATCTTCTCAAGGTCAGGTTGCGACTTCTCCTGTAATCGATACCGTACCCGCACAATCGGTTTATTTGTTTTCAAAAGCCGGCTCAGGTCAATCGGCGTACCGCTCACTACCAGGTCGCACTGGGCACGATTAACCGCCTCTTCCAGTTCCCGCAACTGTTCAACCGAGTAACCCATCGCTGGTAAAACCCGGTCAAGATGGCTGCTCCTTTTCAGTTCCTCAGCCAGACTTCCCTGGGCATAAGGCTTCGGGTCAACAATCTCCTTTGCTCCCAGCCTTTCTGCCGCAATTCTGCCCGCACCATAAGGCATTTCACCGTGCGTAACCGTCGGGCCATCTTCAATTACCAGCACCCGTTTACCCCTGATTCTATCCGGGTCGTCAACCATCAAAGGGGAATCGGCATCAACGATTACCGCCCGGGCATTTCGCTCCCGGATGAACTCTTTTAACCGGGCAATCGCTTCCGGTTTTGCGGAGTCCTCTTTGTTGATGACCACCACATCCGCCATCAATAGATTGACCTCACCGGGATGGTATATCACCGTATGGTCAGCACGCAACGGGTCGGTAAGCACAATCAAAAGGTCCGGAACATAAAAGGAAATTTCGTTGTTGCCGCCATCCCAGACGATAACATCCGCCTCGGACTCGGCATGCTGCAAAATCTCCTGATAGTCACACCCGGCATATATCACCATCCCCTGCTCAATGTAGGGTTCATACTCCTCGCGCTCCTCGATTGTCACGCCGGCACGGTCCAGGTCTTCGTAACTGGCAAACCGCTGCCAGATTTGTTTTTCAAGCTCACCGTACGGCATCGGTTCCCGTATCGCCACCACCTTTAATCCCATCCCCTTCAAAATCTCGTAAACCCGACGCGAGGTCTGGGACTTACCGCAACCGGTTCGCACCGCACAAACCGCGATAACGGGCTTGTTAGCCCGAATCTGCAGCACCCGGGGAGGTAAAAGCACAAACTGGGCACCCGCTGCCAGCGCTTCCGAAGCCCGGTGCATCACAAACTCGTGTTTGACATCGGAATAGGCAAAAACCACCTGGTCAACCTTAAATTTTCTAATCAACTCGGGCAATTCCCGCTCGTAGTATGTTGGAATTCCCCGGGGGTAAAGTTTACCCGCAAGGACCGGCGGGTAGGTGCGCAACTTCCCAACCGTACCCAGATTCTGCTCCGCCGCCATCGTGAAACCAACCACCTCAAACTCCTCCCGGTCACGGAAAAACATATTAAAGACATGGTAATCCATTCCCGCGGCGCCCATTATTATTACCCGTTTCCGTTCCGCCATTGACGCTCCTTTTTACAGTTTGAAGTTTAATCGCATAACCGCTATTTATTATTTATTAAAACCGTTCGGTCATCGACTTTGCCTGGAGGAAAAGCAGCAGGTAATCGCGGCCTCCGGCTTTGGAGTCCGTACCAGACATGTTGAAACCACCAAACGGCTGGACATCAACTAAGGCACCGGTGCACTTACGGTTGAAATAAAGATTGCCGACATGAAACTCCCTTTTCGCCCGCAGAATCTTTTCCCGATTTCGGGTGTAGAGCGCTCCGGTTAAACCGTATTCGGTGGAGTTGGCGATGTCCAGCGCGTCGGTAAAGTTTCGCGCCTTAATCACCGCCAGCACCGGTCCAAAAATCTCCTCCTGGGCAATACGAGCCGACCGCTTAACATCGGCAAAAACCGTCGGCTGGATAAAATACCCCTCACGGTCATCACCCTTACCGCCGCACAACAGTTTGCCTTCCTTTTTTCCGAGACTGATATACTCCATAATCTTTCGGAAGGCGCCCTGATTTATCACCGGACCCATCCAGTTTTCCTGAACCTCAACCGGGCCCACCTTGATTTTCTTGATTCGGGGTATGAGCATATCAAGAAACTCATCGTGAATTTTGGCGTCAAGGATTAACCTTGAACAGGCGGAACATTTCTGGCCCTGATATCCAAAAGCCGAAACCACGACCCCTTCAACCGCACTGTTCAGGTCCGCCTCTGAATCAACGATAATGCAGTCCTTACCGCCCATCTCTGCCACCACCCGCTTTATCCATATCTGACCCGGTACCGTTTTTCCTGCCGCCTCCACAATTCTTAAACCAACATCTTTTGATCCGGTGAATGAGATAAAACGGGTCTTCGGATGTTCAACAAGGTAATTCCCAACTGTGGAACCTGGTCCGGTCAAAAAGTTAACCACTCCCGCAGGCAGACCCGCCTCTTCAAGGCATTCCATAAAAAGTGCCGCAATCAGCGGTGCGTCCGACGCCGGCTTCAAAATCACCGTATTGCCGCTGACCGCCGCCGCGGTTGTCATACCCGCCATAATTGCGCAGGGAAAATTCCAGGGTGGAATAACCAACCCGACGCCGAGCGGAATGTACCGCACCTCCTGAATCTCACCTGGATACGGCGTAACCCCACAGGGTGCATCGTACCTTATCGCCTCCCGGCTGTAAAATTCAAGAAAATCGACCGCCTCGGCAAAATCCGCATCCGCCTCAACCCAGTTCTTGCCCACCTCAAGTACCATTGCGGCATCAAACTCAAACCGACGCTGCCGCATTATCCTTGCCGCCCGCAAAAAGATGGACGCCCGTTCAATCGCCGGGACAAATCGCCACTCCTCAAACGCCTGCCATGCGGCTTTGACTGCCGCCTCCGCCTCTTTTACTGTCGCCTGTTGAAATGTGCCGACCGGCTTTTTATCCGAAGGGTTAAAGGACTGAAACTTCTCCTTTGTCTTCAACCTTTTTCCGCCGATAATTATCTCATACTCAGCGCCTGACTTTTCTTTCAGTGCCGCAATTGCTTTTTGCATCCTCTGGGCATTCTCGGGCACCGAAAAATCAAGATACGGCTCATTGCTAAACTTCGGTAACATATTGTCCTCCTGATTTTACAAACTTAACCTTAATCAACTAAAACAGTTACCATTTCTACCCCGAACTCCCCCCCTATTTATTGAAGGATACTTTTTAAAGGGTAAAAGTCAAATTGTGCCCCGGCACTCTTGAGCAGGGTATTAAAAAAAGGCTATACCCTTTTTGTTAACCTAACTCTTTAACTTTTACTTTTAAGATTTACTTCTCGATAACTAACCTGCTTGTGAAACTTCCCCTCTCTGCATCCAGCCGCACGAGATACACCCCGGCGCTCAACCCCTTGAGGGCTAAATCGATTGTTGGTGTCACCATTACACCATTGCGGGCAATTCGTACCTGGCCGGTGGCATCAAAAACCTTAATGCTCACTTTGCCGTTAACTTCAGCCGGTAACAGCAGTTTAACGCTTGTCCCCCGAACCGGATTGGGCACACAAACAAACTTGCTTGCCACCCTACATTGACTATGACTATATCCCTGCCCGCCGCTGAAACCGGAAAAAACGCTGGGCGGAATCGCATAGCGCCAGAACTCAAGCGTTTTATTACCCTTTAACGCATACAGGGCATCGCCGCCAAAGACAATATCAGCCCCGCGTTTAATCCGCTTTCTTTTCTGTGTTGAGCCGACCTCTGGCATCGGGTCCAGTTCAGTCCACGAGTCACCACTAACATCGTAACGCCAGAAATCGCAGGAGTTTGACCCCTTGAGCACATAGACACTGCCATCGTAATAAACCCCACACCCGCCGTCCTTAAGTTTTACGCTTTTCCCACTCCGACCAACAAAAGGTATTGAGCTGAGCCGGTGTAAGGTATCCCAAGCACCAATCACCCGGTCGTAACGCCAGAACTCGTTGTACTTAGCCTTTCCGGCATAAATACTGTTTGCGCCGTCAAACGCCAGAAATGAACCGTCGTCCCATTTGGGCTTCGAAGCCAATGGCGCCTCGGGCAGCGCCTGCCACTCGTCGGTCGCTATCAGATAGCGGTAAAACTCATTTCGATACCCCTTCAAAAGATAAATGCTGTTCTCCTGCGGAACGAAAACCATATCCGCCCCGCATTTCACCGGTCTATTAGATGGACCAGGGGGGATGTTCGTCATCTGCAACCAGGTGGTACTGTCCACATCAAAGCGCCAGAACTCAAGCGTCTTGTTACCCCGCACAAGATAGATGTATCGATTGTTGTCGCTCACCATACAGGCGCCCCGGCCTGGCGTTTTTCCCGATGGACCATTTGGTATTATCGGCAAGGTAACCCAGTTCTGCTGTGTGGGCTGATAATAGTAGAAATCGCCCGTTCGGTTCCCCTTGGCACAGTAAATTCGGTCAAGTCCCGCACAGTAGGCTAAAGCCGCTCCATCCTTCACTGCCCGGCCTGAAGGTGCGCCGGGCAACGACATCACTTCCACCCAGCCGTAAGGACCAGCGGTAACCTGAAAATCGCGCGTCCGCACATTGTTACTCAAGTTTTGGTCGAAGGCACGATAGGTTGAACAACTGGCAACATAAAATCCAACCGGGTGCGGTTTAGGCCACTCGGCAAAAGTTACAACTGTGGTTTCACCCGGACCAACCCCACTCACCAGCGCGCTGTCGTAGAATAGCCGGGAACCACCCGGCCGCCTTATTGTGAAATAAACCTTTATGGCGGTTGGCGCACTACCAAAGTTGGCGATAACCGCAGTTGGCACCACCGAACTTACAGTATCAACCCTGACCCCGGGGGAGATAATCTCCTTCGCGGCGACATCGGGTTGAATGTACTTTATCACCACGGCATCGGTTCCGGTTTGAGAACCACCATAACCGTAACCCGCGACAAGGACATTTCCGGTCCGGTCAACCTTTGTTACATTCGCATAGTCAGCACCATTACCGATGTCATTGTAAAAAGTTGCCCAGCGCAGATTTCCGTTTGGTTCGTAAGAAAGTGTCGTGAAGTCGATATTGGTTCTCCGGGAGTAGCCCGTCACATAGATATTACCGCTGTTATCCAGGGCAACGCTCCGACCGATGTCTTCGCGTTGCGTGGTGTCATAACGCCTGACCCAGATTAAATTCCCGTTCTGGTCGTATCTAACAGTTGTAATATCGCTACTTGTCCCCAGCCCATCACTGGCGCCAGTCACCACCACATATCCCGCTTCATCCACCGCCACTGAGTAAGCGTAATCATTGTCATTGCCCTCACCGTTGTAACGTGCAACCCACTCCCGGGTACCGGTGCTCGTATACTTTACTGTCAGATAGTCGTAGTCGGCAGTTCCACCGCCCCAGCCGTATCCGGAGACATAACAGTTACCCATTCGGTCAAGCGCGATTGCTCGGGCGTAATCGGTACCATAACCCCCATCGTAACGCGCCAGCCATTGCTGGGTTCCAGATGTGTTGTATTTGATAGTGAGAAAGTCGTAGTTGCTTGCCGTGCTGTAACCGGTAACATAGACATTACCCTGCGGGTCAACAGCAATCGCATATGCTTGGTCAACACCGTTTACCGAACTGTTGTTGTAACGGGCGACCCACTGCTGAACTCCAGTTGGGCTGTACTTAATTGTGCAGAAGTCATAAGAAGTTCCCGCACCTTCGCTGTATCCGGTCACATACACATTGCCTTGCTGGTCAAGCGCAATCGCTGTCGCAACATCGTACGGTGCTGTTGTCGTACTTGACCCGTTGTAAAAATTGACCCATTGCTGGTTGCCGGAAGAGTCATATTTTATCGTGCAGTAGTCAGAACCGGTACTGGTTGTTGCATAACCGGTTACATAAACATTGCCATTTAAATCAACCGCAATACCGAACGCATAATCAGTGCCATCCGCAGGACCATTATATCGCTGAAACCATTGTAAAACACCATTTGCACTAAATTTCATCGTTAACATATTGATACCCGTTAAGGTGTCGGTAACATACCCGGCAACATAAACCTGTCCCCGGCTATCAACCGCCAGTGCCGTAAACCCGTCGCTGGCTGCGCCTGGTCCGGCAAACCGTCTTACCCAATTGGTGTCGACCTGAGCATTTACGGTAAAAAATAGACCTAAAAAACTTGACAATACGAATTTTAAAGAGAAGATTTTGCTGTCCCGGTGTTGTTTGAGAACCGCAATACCAAACCGTGCCATTACTTCCTCCTTTTTTACGGAATTTGATTCGCGCCTCACCGTGGATGTAACCCGCACCGGGTTTAATTATATTTTAACTTCTGGTGAATGTCAAGAGATGACCTTTGATGGGTGTTGATGAGAAATTTCCTATCAGCACCGGTTAAAAATATTCCAACAGCCATCCGAAATTGGCACCACCGTGATGACTAATGTCAGTGTCCCCGTTTTTACTAAACGAATTCAGGCTCAAGTAAAGCCCGCAATACTCAGGACCGGGGGTCTGAACAGAACCACTGAGACCGCCTTAGAAATAGGCTTGCAAACAGTAGCAAAGACAGATGCGGAGATTAGTTGCTTCGTTGTTTAAAATGTAGTGCCAGATTGGGCATAGCACATAAACCTATTGATTGTCAATAAGATAGACTCCAAAACCACATTCAAAAAGGTTTTCGGTAGGGTAAGAATGATGGCAAAAAGGATGATTAAGAAAAAGGTGTTTGAGACTATCCCAGGGATTGCCCCCGGACTGTGGAGGGGATGAAATTTTGTCACTTTTCCCAGTTTTTTCGTATATATTTATAAATGTATCCCCTATCAATTAACCAACTAAAATCTTTTCGCCTGATGGTTAATGTCTGATAACTGTCATAAACCAACAAAAACAAAATTTCCCAACCGCTGTTAACTTGACCGCAACGAGTTTGAGGCTAAAATTATTACAGGTTGCGTTACATTATCCCTGCCGAGGACGTTGACCAGGTTGAACTCCTCGGTCCGGCAGACATAAACCTTACAACCCTTGCCCGGTTTTATCGGTCTTATGTTGTTTACCGGGATGGGCTACTCCGCCTTTCTGGACCCCGTTCGGAAAAAAAGGAACTGGAAGAGATTTTCTCCCGTCTTATCTCTCGCTGTCGCCGCGGTGAACGCATAACTCCGGAACTGGTCGAGGCAGAAGTCAAAAGATTGCGTGCCGAACGCCGTGCCCAGCTGGAACCTACAGAAGAAATTGAGAATGAAATAAAATCTCCCGCCCCACCTCCTGAAGTTGGCATCATTCACACACCGCGCAAAACTATCCTACCCAAAGGTGAAAACCAGCGCCGTTACCTTGAGGAGATTGCCCGCAATGACATCGTATTTGCCATCGGACCTGCCGGCACTGGTAAAACCTATCTGGCGGTTGCCGCTGCGGTATCGGCGCTCATCTCCGGCCGATGCAGCCGGCTTATCCTCACCCGGCCCGCGGTAGAAGCGGGCGAATCGCTGGGATATCTACCCGGAACCTTTAAGGAAAAGATTGACCCCTATCTCCGCCCGCTTTACGATGCCCTGTTTGATATGGTACCGCTGGAACGAACCCAGCGCTTGATCGAACAGGAAGTAATTGAGGTTGCTCCTTTGGCGTTTATGCGGGGCCGCACGCTTTCCGATGCCTACATTATCCTTGACGAAGCCCAGAACACCACCTCAACCCAGATGAAGATGTTTCTTACCCGGCTGGGCTGGAACTCCAAAGCGATTGTCACCGGTGACATCACCCAGATTGACCTTTCCCACCAGTACACCTCCGGACTGGTGGAAGCGGAAAAACTGTTGATTGGCATCCCCGGCATCAGCATCGTCTATTTTGACAAAGGTGATGTTGTCCGCCCGCCTTTGGTTTCCCGAATCATCCACGCCTATGAATCGCGCGACGAAAAACGCAACAACCAGAATCAAGAAAAAAAATCCGAACCCACCGGCTGATGCTACAGGTTGAGATATTCGGCACCCGTAACCGCCTTCTCCAGCAAGAGATAAAACGTTTAATCCGGCGCATCAGCCGATTACTGGGAAACAAGATGCCGCGGGGAAAAATCAACATTGTCTTTGTCAACAACCGGTACATCCATCAACTCAACCGTCAGTTTCTGGGAAGAGACCGGCCAACCGATGTCCTCTCCTTCCATCTCGATGCACCGCTTGTACCGGGTTCAAAAAAGGGACCACACCTCATCGGTGAAATTTACATCTCCCGGGAGCAGGCACATCTCCAGGCAAAGAAAGCGGGCATCCGGGTACGTGATGAACTGCTCTTTCTCGTTCAACACGGTCTACTTCACCTTGCTGGGCTTTCGCACGCCCAGATGAAACACCTGAACTGATTTTTCCCGCCGATGCTTATCTTTCTTCTCGGCACCGGTTTATTACTAATCCTATCAGCGGTTTTTTCCGGCTCTGAGGCAGCATTTTTCTCAATCCCGACCTGGCGCATTGCCGGATTACCAAAGTTAAAACACCTGCTTAACAAACCCCAGTTGCTCCTCGGCACCCTCCTGCTTGCCAATCTTCTTGTCAACACCACCGCCACCGCCCTGTTCACACTTTTTCTCATCAATCTCGCTCACCGCACGGGAATGAACACCACTGTCGTTCTTGGAGTCGGGGGCATCGTGATGACCGGACTCCTTCTTGTGTTGGGCGAAATTTCCCCCAAAGTCATTGCCCGTCTTAACCCGGAAAAGTCAGCGCTCCTTATGGCACCGATTATCAAAGTGACCCATTTTGTTCTATCACCTTTAACCCGCATCTTTGAACGGCTCAACGCCCTCGTCGCCGCCTTTCCCCGGGAAGAAAACACCCTGACCGACGAGGAACTGCATACGATGATTGAACTGGGACAGGAGCGGGGAATTCTCCTTGCGGGAGAAGAAGAAATTTTACGCAACCTTGTTGACCTGGAACGCCGAACCGTATCCGAGGTGATGACCCCGCGCAGTGACATCGTCGCCGTGCCCGAAAACACCCCGGTCTCGGAAACCTTAAAGGTGTGCCGGGAAAGCGGCTTTTCCCGAATACCAATTTTCCGGGACAACCTCGAACAAATCACCGGCATCGTCTACGCCAAAGAGTTACTCACGGTCTCCGACCCCGCAACTCCGGTTAAAACTTTTGCCCGTGCCCCTTATTTTGTGCCCGAAGTAAAGAAACTCCTCCCTTTGCTTGACGAACTGCGGCGCAAGAACTCCCATATCGCCATCGTGGTCGATGAATTCGGCCAGACCGCCGGGCTCGTTACACTCGAAGACATCCTTGAGGCAATTTTCGGGGAAATCACCGACGAGTTTGACCTCGTTGAAGAACTGCCCTACAAAAAGGTTGCCGAGGACGCCTTTCTGGTTGATGGCGAAATTGACCTTGCCACCCTCAACCGGCTTTTCCCTAATGCCTTTCGCCCCTTTAATTTTGAACGGCTTTCCGCGCTTATCCAGGACTATCTGGGACGGCTACCAAAACCCGGTGACCGGATTGAACTGAACAAACTGGAAATCGTTGTCCAGGAGGTGTCGGAACGCAAACTGGAAAGGGTGCTGATTAGACAAAAGGAGCCCTGACCGATGGAACTCCTCGCCGGTTTTCTTTTAATCCTCCTCACCGGTTTTTACGCCGGTTCTGAAACCGCCCTTTACCGCGCAAACTTGGTACGACTCAACCACTGGGCAAAAAACCGTGTCCCCGGTGCCCGGGATGCGCTTAAGGCGCTCGAAAAAACAAGCCCGACGCTCATCGCAACCATCATCGGCACCAACTTCGCCAGTGTATTCGCCACCATCCTGTTTCAACGTTATATTGTCACCCATCTCGGTGCCGGCTTCACCCCTGTTGCCGTAATTCTGGTCGTCATCCTCACACTGATTCTCGGTGACTACCTGCCCAAGGCGCTCGCCCAAGCCATCCCCAGTCGCTGGTTACGAACAACCGCTTTTCTTTTGAACCTCAGTCGGTTTGCCTTTACACCACTAACCTATTTTCTGGTCCGAATCCTGCCCCGCACCGGTAACACCAGTATCAGTCGCGACGACTTCCTCAAGGTTATCGCCCAGCGGGAAAAGCCGCTTGCCAGCCGTCCGACAACCGCAAGTATGACGGCGCGGCTCTTCCGCTTCTCGCAAATGAAAATCGGTGAAATCGCTATTCCGCTCAAACAGGTCAAATCGGTACCCGCTGATGCCGACTTCACCACAATCCTGGCACTACTCAATCAATACGGTTACAGCCGAATACCGGTCTACCAGGAAAAACCCGCCAACATCATAGGTGTCATCGTTGCAAAAGATTTACTCGAGGTCCTTGCCCCGGGAGCAACAGGGGAAAAAAATGTTCGCATCCGGCCGGTTCAATATCTTTCTCAGGACACCCGGGCGCTTGATGTCCTGCGCCAGATGCAACAGCGCGGCGAACATCTGGCGGTTGTCACCAACCTTGCCGGTAACAACATCGGCATCGTAACCCTTGAAGACCTGGTCGAAGAACTGGTCGGTGAGATTCGCAGTGAGGACTGAGTGCGCCGGCTTGTGAAGACAAGCGCCATTTGCCTGCGGGTGCGCAACTGGCGCGAATCGTCCCGCATCGTCACTTTACTAACCCCGGACCTCGGTCTTGTTACCGCAGTTGCCCGTGGTGCCCGAAGACCCAAAAGCCGACTCGCTGCCGCCCTTGACCTATTCGCTCGCTCCGAAATCACCATCTATTTGCCCAAGACGAGTGGCCTCGCCACCTTGAGCGACGCCGAACTTATCACCCGTTACCCGGCGCTCACCGCTAACTATGAACGATTCCTTATCGCTGCCCGGCTAAACCAGTTCCTCCTGCGTGCCCTGCTTCCCAACCACCCCGAACCCCGGCTCTACACCCTGCTCGAAACAACGCTCACCGCTATCGCCCAAGCACCCCCGGAATGTAATGAACTTAGTGGACTGGTTGGTTCCTTTCTTCTCAAAGCGGTATCCTTTTTGGGATTCCGCCCGCGCTTTGACCGTTGTACCATCTGCCATCAATCCATCAACTCCTCATCCGCCTGGTTTATCATCCGGCGCGGTGGACTACTCTGCCCGACCTGCCTCAGAAAGGAAGATAAACCATTATCACAAAACGAAGGTGTTGAGTTAAAAACTGCTGAACTTGAAATTTTAAAAACCCTGCTCCATACACCGATGGCAAAACTTACCAATTTGACTCTGCCCGTCTCCCTCACGCAACTGATTAACCTCTACGCTGAATTTCACCTCAACATAAAAAAATAATTTAAAATTAAAAGGTTGGGCGGCACAATAAGGGCCGCCCAACCTGATTTACTGGATAACCTTACCGCTGAATTACCAGTTTCGCCACCGAATAGTCACTGTTCTTTACGCGCACGAAGTAGACACCGGCGGGAATCTGTCGTGTATCAAGAACCACCCGCTCATCTCTAACCTCAGAAGTCCGTACCACCGTACCCGCTGCGTTGTAAAGTTCCAGGGTCTGGGCAGTACCGGCAGAACGAGCGAACCGCACTGTAACCAGGTCTGATGCCGGATTGGGACTTATCTCAAGAACCCGGCGTACCGGCGTAATCTCCGGAGTAAGGTCCATAACCCCGACCGCACCTGAAACCGTCGCATTTGCCATCACATCTCTTACCGCAGCATCACGCGAAGGTGCCCAGACACCGGTGTACTCCCAACCCTGATAGGAAAGCGGTGGCACCGAATCCATCCCGAATGACGGTGATGCGCTCACCTCAGAAGTCGCCCCGACAAAAAAGGCACCTTCCTCAATCACGATTGGACTGGGCGGGGTAATGGTGTACCAGTCGGCAGCACTAACCTGCACCGTTGAAATATAAAGGGTATCACCCGGACTGCCTCCTGGTCCATTATCGTCATAGATTCCAATTGCGCAGGGAGTGGCAGAGGTTGCCTGCATATAAACCCGGGCACTGGTCACTGTGCAGGGGTAAACTGGCGGCACAAAACGGTTGCCAAATCCGCCAGGACCATTCCAGTACATCGAATTGGTCAGTGTTCCCCGGTCGTAAGTTAAAGTTGCCGGCAAGGTGACGACCCGCAACTCAATCGTTACCGTATCGTTAATTGGCACCGCATCACCGGGCAGTTTGCTTATCGCCTGAATCGTGTAGACACCGTTTGAACTCGGTGTCCAGGTGCGACTGAACACGACCGAATCGGTCTCTGCCGGGTTGAGCGCCCGAACCATCGTGGAATCGATAAACAGAACTGAACCTGCCTGAGAACGCACCCGCACTAACGCTTTAAACTGGCTCTCCGGCTGATTGCCGGTGTTGGCAATCACCGCCCAGAAGGTAATCGGGCGGCCGTTGACAGCAAACATTCCTCCGGACCGGTCGTTCATTGCATTGCGCACCGCGGCATCGTGGACCTGGAGCGTCGTCGATTCGGGCGGAATAAACTTAACCGCTAACTCCGGATGGTACATATTACCGGGCGGGATGTTACCCGACAGGTAGTTCAACCCGATTCTGCCGGACACATTCTCAATCCCGCACTGATTGGCATCCGGTACCCAGTCGTTGTAAGGTCTGCCCGTCTGCTCCTTATACTGGAAAGTGATTGAAGAGTCGGGTCGGGACAAAATAATCTGGAATGTGTTGTTGCCCCCGGTTGACCAGAACCGGACGCTATCGTACTCCACAATAAAGGTGTCGTTGTTCGGGCTGCGCCAGTACCAGACCGAGCCGTTAGGCGAACCTGACGCCGAACAGTCGATATCGCTCATCATCGGCGCAACCGTGTTGTTGGGCCTTGAGGGCGCTGGCACCCTCGGGAAGGGTGAAGCCGCCAGCGCATTGTCGTGAAATGCGATGTACCCGTTGGACCCGATGTAAACCTGGCGAACCTTATACCAGTAATAGGGGAAGTCGAACCCGATATCGAACGGACCAACAACATTGTCGTCTCCAAGACCGGTTACCCGTGTGCCTACACCTTTGATATTAATCCAGTTGTAGGTGGGCGCCTCTGGGCAAACGGTATCGGAGTCAAAGTACCGATACCCAAAAGAGTCCGGACCGCCACCACCCCATACCGGCGGCAGGTTGTTTTGCACGCCGCCCGGGCTCAGGGCGATTACCAGCGATACGACGATAGTTACAAACATTTTACCTCCTTACCGCCCATTTCAGGGCGATTAAACATCTTAACTTACCTTCAATAATATAAGTGCCGAAAAGGTAAATGTCAAACTATTTATCGGTTCAATCGGTTGGGCTAACATCCATCACGCCTATCTTTAACATTTTACCATCTCCTTGACTTTTACCGATAATCATTGAAAATATTCCAATGGACCGCTTTCTGATTCAGGGTGGGGAACCACTCCAAGGCACAATTTCAACCGCCCGGGCGAAAAACGCCGTCCTGCCTTTACTCGCCGCCTGCCTGTTAACTGAAGACACCTGCACAATTGAAGATGTCCCGGCACTGGAAGATGTCAATACTATGCTCAAACTGCTAAGGCTGATTGGCGTTCGTATTGAACAAGAGAACCGCACCGTACATCTCACCGCCCGGGGCAAACTGAATCACGAGGCACCTTACGACATCGTACGCAAGATGCGCGCCAGTTACTATGTCCTGGGACCGCTCCTTGCCCGGTTTGGCACCTGTCGCGTATCACTCCCTGGTGGTTGTGCCATTGGACCCCGGCCGGTTGACCTCCACATCAAAGGCGTCACGGCGCTGGGTGCCAAAGTCGCTGTTGAGCGGGGTTACATCCATGCCCAGGCAAAAAAACTAAACGGCAACACAATGATGCTGGAAGGTTACAAAGGTCCCAGTGTTGGTGCAACCATCAACACGATGATGGCGGCAACGCTCGCCCGGGGCGAAACGGTAATTGAGGGCGCAGCCTGCGAACCGGAGGTCGTTGACCTGGCAAATTTTCTCAACGCAATGGGCGCCCGGATTTCCGGTGCGGGCACTCCGGAAATCCGAATTCAGGGTGTAAAACAACTATCGGGCACCACCCATCGGCCAATTGCCGACCGGATTGAAGCCGGCACATTTGCTGTTGCCGCTGCTATCACCCGTGGTACGGTGCAAATCACCGACTGCCAGCCTGAGCATCTCACAGCGGTGTTAACCAAGTTAAAAGAAATTGGTGCCCGCATCGACATTGACCAAACCAGCATTCAGGTGGAGATGAAATCGCGCCCCCGGGCAACAAAAATCTCCACCGCACCCTATCCCGGTTTTCCCACCGACCTCCAGGCACAGTTCACCGCTCTGCTCGCAATCGCCGCGGGCACAAGCACCATTACCGAAAACATCTTTGAGTCCCGGTTTCTCCATGCTCTGGAACTCAACCGGATGGGTGCATCAATTGACATCAACGGCAATATGGCGGTAATTCATGGCGTAGAAAAACTGCAGGGTGCTCAGGTTATGGCTTCAGACCTGCGCGCCTCAGCAGCGCTGGTCCTTGCCGGTCTTGCCGCCCGAGGCAAAACTGAAATCCTGCGCATCTATCATTTGGACCGGGGTTATGAACACCTCGAAAAGAAAATCGCCCGGCTTGGCGGAAAAATCAAGCGCATCAAGTCCACCTAAACGCTTGTCGCTGCCGGTCCTGGTGCGTAACATCCGGATCGGCGGCGGCGCGCCGGTGCGTGTCCAGTCAATGACCAAAACTCGAACCGACGATGTTACTGCAACCGTGCGTTCAATTCGCCGTTTAACTGCCGCCGGCTGCGAACTGGTGCGCCTCGCCGTCCCTGATGCGGCAGCGGCTGCCGCCTTACCCGAAATCCGGGCTCGTGTTGACCTACCCTTGATTGCTGACATCCACTTTGACTACCGGTTGGCACTTGCGGCAATCAAAGCCGGCTTCGACAAAATCCGTATCAACCCCGGCAATATTGGCTCTATCCGGCGCATCGAAGAAATTATCCGTGCTGCCCAGGACCGGGGCGTGGCAATCCGCATCGGGGTCAATGCCGGCTCGTTGCCCAAAGAGGTCCGGGCGCGCTACCGTCATCCCGAAGTCAAAGCGCTGATTGAGGCGATGGCACGGGCCCTGGAACCGTTTGAAAGACTGAACTTCAAAGCCCTGGTTTTATCAGCAAAAACCACCGTCGCTGAAGACCTGATTGCCGTCAATGAAGAACTCGCCCACCGTTTTCCCTATCCACTGCATATCGGTTTGACTGAAGCCGGTCCGCCCCTTGAAGGCAGCATTCGCTCCGCCGCAGCGCTTGCACCGCTCCTGCGCCAGGGTATCGGTGACACGATCCGCATTTCCCTTACCGGTGACCCGGTCCTTGAAGTCGTTGCCGCCTACGAACTCCTCGCTGCGCTCAATCGGCGTCAGATTAAACCGGTCGTCTACTCCTGTCCCGGTTGTGGCCGCACCAGGATTGACATCGTCCGCCTGACCCGTCAGGTTCAGAAAAGCCTCCAGGGCATCACTGCGCCGTTGAAGGTCGCGGTAATGGGGTGTGTTGTCAATGGACCGGGTGAAGCCCGTGAAGCCGATTTTGGCATCGCCGGCGGCAAAGGAAAAGGTGTTTTGTTTGTCAAGGGTAAAGTAATCGGCACCTATCCTGAGTCCCGGCTTGTGGCGGCACTCGGCAAAGAAATCAAGCGGCACCTCAACAATGAGATTTAAACTCGTACCGCTACTCCTTCTACACCTTAGTTTTACCTTCGCCTGTACCATCGGTGCCTTCGGTCCCACAGCGCTGAGTGAAGGCCGTGCCGTTCTCTGGAAAAATCGCGATGTCAACAATCCCGACCAGGAGATGAAATTCTTCCGCGGTCCCCGGTTCCGGTTTGTCGCCAATGTTTATGCGGGGGAAACGCTCGATGTCTGGGCGGGCATCAATGAGGTTGGATTTGCAATTATGAACTCCAACTCCTACAACCTCACCGGCAACATCACTGCTGCCGACGACGGCAACATAATGCGTCTTGCCCTTGGCTCCTGTGCCACGGTGGAAGACTTTGCCCATCTCCTTGACTCCTTAAACATCGTTGGCCGGGAAACACCGGCAAACTTTGGGGTTTTTGACTCTACCGGTACCACCGCCATCTTCGAAGCCGGTTACACATCTTATACCCGCTACGATACCAAGAACGACTCCTTAGGATTTCTCATCCGGGCAAACTACTCAATGTCCGGGGGACCGAATCGGTTATTGGGGAAAAACCGCTACGAGCGGGCAGAACAACTCTGTCGTGCCGCCTTTTATGAAAACCGCCTCAATCTTCCTTTTATCATCTGCACCCTTGCTCGCGACTTGGGCCAGGTCGGATTTGAGCCTTACCCCTTGCCTTTTCTTGGTAAGTTCGGTTCTTTACCATTCGGTTACCTTCCCACCGATACCACCATCTGCCGTTCCCAGACCCGCTCCGTTGAGATAATGGTTGGGCCTGCACCCGGTGCCCATCTTCGAACCGGTATGATGTGGGTGCTCCTTGGTCAACCGGTTGCCACCCTTCCTATCCCACTCTGGGTCGCGGCCGAAACAGTCCCTTCTTACCTTGACGGCACAATAACCGCACCAATCTGCGATGAAGCCCAGCGGCTGGTTAGTTACCTTTACCCCCTTCCCGAATACCCCAAGGCAATCAACACCCAGCGCCTGGCGCGCTGGTTACAGTTCAGCGCACCCACCGAGTCAACAATTTTTGCCCTCGTCGCCCGATGCGAAACCGAATGGGGTGCCAGCGGTCCCTCCCGCACCGCGGCGCAAACCCTGACCGACTCAATCTGTCGATTGATACTGGCCACCTACCAGAACTTCTGGCAGACGGTTGAATTAGAAAAACAGTATCCCAATCAGCACCCGCCCTTGACCACGCTCCATTTAAATTCGCTCCCGCCAAACTCCTTCCCGGTTTATGACATCACCGGTAGAATCGCTTCTCCCGCTCGCTCTACCGGGATTTTCTTCATCCCAAACGATGGCGCTGTTCAACGCCTGCTTGTCCTTAAAAAGTAGTGTCGGCACCTAACAGTGCCGCGCCCATTGCCGCCGCAAAAAGCGGCTCCTGAGAGCTTTGGACCTTTAACCCCAGAACTCGTTCCAGCGCCTGGCGCAGCCCTGAATTGAGCGCGGTACCGCCGGTAAAAATCACCTCGGGCAAAACATTAACCCGTGCCGCCATATTGACAACCCTCGTTGCCAGCGCCAGATGTAAACCGGCGATGATATCCTCGCGGGGCACATCCGCAGCAACAAGCGAAAGGATTTCCGACTCCGCCATCACCACACAGAGGCTGGAGAGCAGCACCGGTTTCTGGGAACGCGCACTCAACTCCCCGAACTGCTCAATCGGCACATTCAGCGCCCGGGCAATAAACTCAAGAAAACTACCCGTGCCGGCGGCACAACGGTCGTTCATTACAAAGTCCTGCACCCGTCCCTGTTCATCAAGCGCTATCACCTTTGAATCCTGGCCGCCGATGTCAATGACCGTTCGACTGGAAGGATGCCACTTTCTTATCCCCCGGCCCGTCGCGGTAATCTCGGTCACCGTCTGCTGGGCAAAATCAACCGCCTGCCGGGCATAACCGGTAGCAACGATGTGTCCCAGTGCCGAGCGCTCCAGACCGGCATTCGCCACACAAAACTCAAACACCCGCTGTGCCTGCTCCCTGGGCTTCATTCCGGTTGGTGCCACACATCGGGCAACCACCTCATCCCGTGCTGAATCGTAAATCAACACCTTGGTGTTAACCGAACCGACATCAATGCCAACGCTCAACATCTTGTGCTATCTCCTTTCACTTATCCGGGCAGGCGGAAATTGATACCTTCCTGCCTCCTTAGCCGCGCTGACAAAAGCCTGCAAATTTTCCTCCGGTGTGGCAATCGGCACCTCACATCCGGTCGCCGCCACATAGCCCCGGGGACAACTCTTTGCCTGCGCCACCATCCCGCTGACCTTATCGCCAATCTCCTTTGCGGTGCCCAGCCACAACTCGGTCGTATCAAAATTGCCGATGACCCGCACCTTTTCTCCCACTGCCGCAACAACCTGACTAAGGTCCACTTTATCAACGCTTATCAGGTCGGCACCGGTCTCAGGCATCAACGGTGCGATTTCGCTCGTATCGCCACAGATGTGTAAAACCACATCGAGGTCATAGCGGTGCCAGAAATCTATTACCGCCTTTTCCGCGGGCAGGGCAAACTCCCGATACTCCCTGGGGCTGAGTACGCTACCCGAAGCCAGCGGGTCAACTAAAATGGGCAACGCCCCGGCTCGAATCACGAGCCGGGAAAAATTTTTTACCACCTGTGTCACTTCGTCAAGGACCGATTTTACCAGTTCCGGCTTTTCCAGCAGGGCAAGGAGAAACTCCTCAGGTTCAACCAGTTGCTGCGCGGTGGTAAAAGGTGCCGGTACATAAGCAAGGACTGGCACAACATCAGCAATCGCCTCCCAGGCATAATTTATCGCATCAAGATAAACCGCCACCCGACCCTTAAGGGTCAGATTTTCTTTTAGACCGCGCGCCGCCTCCTCGATTTTCTGCCAGCGCGGTCGTGCCAGCACCGGCAGGTCATCCTCCGGATACAAAAACTCTGAACCTAGTGCCTCGGCAATCAAACCAACCTCAGAAAAAATCGAGATAAAGTCGGTGTTGTAAAACTCCCTTGCTCTTAACTGGCACTTTGCCATCACCACCCCATCGGTGTAGTAGTCGCGTAAACTCACCCCGGAAAATTTTGCGGCATGGGCGGTCAACAACGGAAAAATTGGCACCCGGTCCTGTGGTTCGTCAATAACCAGAAGCGAAAACCGCTCCCGGGGATTGAGCAACTCCTTCATCGCCGGCTCCGCACCAGTTCCAGAAACGCATCAATCCTTGTCTGCGTCTGGCGGTCAATCGCCTTGTTGGGTGGTGCGACATCAAACTCCAGAATCGGGATGTCCAGTTTCTGTTTAATGTAATCACCAATCAACCGAGACTCCATTGCGCAGTGCGAACCGCCTAAAATTCCCGAAACAATCACCCCTTCGGCTCGACGCCCTTGCGCGGCAGTGACAAACATCTCCGCCCGTTCTCTTGACGTGCCAATCAGCGAACCGGTGAGCAGGGAACGGGCAATCCCCAAAAGCGGCGGCACCGACTCGTCAATCAAACTCAACGCCTGATTAATCACATATTCGCTCGCTACAATTCGTGCCCCCCGGTCTTCAACATAACACAAAAGTAACGGGTCCGCGGGCGGTGTTACCCAGCCAATCCGCAAACTGTCCAATGCCAGCACCGTTTTCCCCGCCGCAAGCCGTGCCTCCCCGGTCTGGACCAGATGTTCCACAATTGCGGTCCACTCCACAATGTCGGAATAGCCGTGCAGACAACCAAACTCCACGACCATCGTTTCCAGTGCTGGAAACACGCCATAACCGTAAGCGAGTTCCTTCAATCGCTGAGTCAGGCGCCGCAGGTGATTTGCCCGGCGTATTCCCTGTTGCAACATCGCTTCGGTCACCTTGACTCCGGTCAACTCCTCCAGTTTTTTGAGCACCCGTTGATACTCCTCAACTACCATCCGCTCAACCCGTTCCCTTGCCTCAGGTTCAACGCGCCGCAGCGGTGTTTCCACCCAGACGACCTCGGGCACCATCTTTGCTACGAGACTTTCCACCCCGGAATAGTCGTCGCACGATGCACCGGTTGCGGCAATCACCAAATCCGGGTCGGGAAAATAACTGTGCTTGGCAAAAGCGCCCAGTGCCGCCCGGGAAAAACAGGTGGCATCACCGATACCAAGTTCTGCCGCTTTGTCCAGTAACACCTTGCTCTCCATCGCAAAAGGTGTCCACCACCAGCAGTCAGGATAAAAGGCGACGCATCCCCCACCATCCTTGCTCGAACCAGCCCTTGCCGCCACCGAATTCACAATCACCGCCAGCGGACCCAGGTCACCCATCACCGCCACCACCTTCTTCCCCACCTGCCGGGCGCGAAACAACCGTTCAATTTCATTCTGGACAAAACCCCAGAGCCGCAGCGCCGCCAGCGAATTGTCAAACTTCAATCGGCGCAGATGCCTTGCCCCGTAGATGGCGAACACCTGGGGCGGAAACAGATATTTTGACCACGCCTCCTGATTGGGCGGAAAGTAGTGAAATTGGTCAATCAACTCGTCCGGTATTTGTTGAAACAAATCGTCCCACTCGTCAAATGTAATCCGGGCTGGTGTTGGGTCCTGATAATCAAACCAACTCATCGCAACATCTCGAGAAACGCCTCAACTCGGGTACGCAACTGCTGGCGGTTCACCTGCGAATAGTCGCCATCAACCTCTAACACCGGAAGCCCCACCTCCTGCCGCAGTTGTTTAACCTCAAACCGGTAGGCATCGCAGTAAAGCAAACTCTTACTGACAATTCCCTGAACCTTTCGCGCCGCCACCTGCTGCTTGATGTACTCAAAAAGAGCGGTATTGGGCCGGCGGCAGGCGCACGGTGTTCGGCTAAAGTAAAATCGGGCAAGACCGGCAAACGGCTCCTCCGCAACCGTAATCTCCTCGTTAAACCATCTGCTGCCGGTGCAAACCGTATCCGCAACAATATCCGCTTTTTCTTCAACAATTTCAATCAGGGTGCGGTCCTCTTCGGATAAGATGCTGCCGGTCAGAAGTAGCCGCGCGCGGTTTTTGTTCATCGCTTCCGCCGGCTTCCGGAGCACTGCTAACAAATCATTGAGTAGATTTAACATCCTTTTTGGTGGTAAAAGCGTTGCCAGTGCCACGATATCAAACAGTTCGCCCCCCGAAATTTTGGGCGGCATTTCTGCCCGGGTTTGGTCCAATTCCTGAAGTTTGCGCCGCAACTGGTTTGCCTCGTCAATCGCTTCCAGCAACCGTTCCTCTTGCCACTCCTGACCGGTCAAACCGCCCAACCACGCCTTAAGGTCACTCAATCCGGCTTGGAACCCCTGCAACCGATTGGGAAACAACTCACTCGTGCGCGGCAGATAAAGCAAAAAAACCGGCACCGAAAAGTTAGTTGTTAGCGCCTCGGGTAACCGGCGCATCATATCACAGGTGTTGACAATTACCACCCCGTCAACCAGTTGATACAACGGGTCTTGGACAAATTTACCCAGACTCGCCTTACAGAACGGACAGGCATCGGCGCGCAGAAACCGTTCACCCGCAAGTGCGCTTCCATAATCGGCGCGTGCGAGCCGCACCGGAATCGCTCCTGCTGCCTGAACAATTTCCACCGGCGCATAAAGGCAGAAGTAACCCACCACCTTCTTACCCTGCGCCTTCAAACCCGTCAATTCCTCAAACCGTTCCGCGCGTAAACTCTCAAGCCGGGCGCTATCTAAAATCGCCATTCTGTTAGTGTCAGTGACTCAACAAACATCGCTTCAAAATCCGGGTGTTCGGCGAGCCGAATTTCGGTAACACGGGCACTCAAATCCGCCGCCTGTTTCAGAACATCGGGCGCAAGCACCGCCTTTATCGCGCCCGCAAGCGCCAGGTCGGGCTTTTGTTTTACCACCGCTTCGGGCACGACCGGTAAAAGTCCAATCGCCATTGCCGCCTGACTGTTCAACCTGTCCCCAAACCGACCGGTTATCACCACCCGTTCAATCGGTCTTCCGGACCACTCTTTATGGAGTAATTTTATGCCGCTGGCAATCGCCGCCTTGGCGAGTTGCACCTCCCTGATGTCCGCCTGCGTCAGGTAAACCCCTGCCGGCTCCGCACCGTAAATCTGAAGCCGTTCCCCCTGCTTCAGCCTGCCCCCGGGTTCAATCAATCCAGTACGCACCGCCTCGGCAATAGCATCCAGCACCCCAGAACCGCAGATTCCAGTTGGAACTTTGTTCCCCACCGTCTTCACGACCCATCTTCCCCGGTAAAACCGGCAACCGGTAATCGCCCCTGGTACGGCAAGAGCACCACAACTCAAAGTTGCCCCCTCAAAAGCCGGTCCGGCCGCAGTTGAACAGGCAACAATTTTGTGCCGGTTACCTAATACCACCTCACCGTTGGTCCCGGCATCAACTAAAAGTGTCAACCTTTCGGTCTGGTTTATCCCTGCCGCGAGAATCGCAGCGGTGCAGTCACTGCCGATGAACGAACCGAGCAGCGGCAGGGTACACAACTTCAGGCCGTCCTGCTTTCTTTGAATCACCCGGCGCAAAGGCAGGTTCGGGCGATAGGGAAATTGACCTAAACCCTTCGGACTCTTCCCGAAAACAAAGTGCATCATCACCGTATTGCCCACCACCGTGACCGGATTTGACCGCCAAACCCTGTTCTGGCTGATAAACTCTTGGAGACAATTGCCCAGTCCTGCCCGGCGCACCTTCTTTTCCTGGCTTATCCGGGTAAGGACATCAGCACCGAATCTTATCTGCGGATTTAACTGCGTTACGGTTTTAATCCGCCGCCCTTTTACCCGGTCAACCAATGCCAGCCGTAAAGTTGTCGTGCCGATGTCCGCAACCACCACCGTATCCTTATGCCTGATTTCAGGGTGTCCTGCACCACTACGTTTACCGCGCACCGCTTTATTGAAATTGCCCTCAATCTCAACCACCACCGAACGCTTGGGCACAAACTGACAGGCAAGCACATAAGAACCATCGGACAACAGCCGCACCCGGCACTTGCCGCACGAACCCCTGCCGCCGCAATCGCCCGGTAAATCAATATCCTGAGCCCATAACAGTTCCAGCAGCGACTTACACCCCGCTGGTTTACAGCGAACAATCATCACCACCCCTGTGCCGCCGAAACCAGCGCCTGCACATTCGCCACCGGTGTTGCTGCCGGTACATCGCAGGCGCTGGCAAGAATCATCTTCGGCAACCCCTTTTTCAAACAGTCCTGCGCCGCCTGATAAATCTGTTCCGGTCTGCCGCTCTCCAGCAACCCGGTTGACACATTACCCATAATCACCCGGTCCGCGCCCACCTCCTGCCGGACAAAACCGATATCCATCTCGTCAACACTTATAATCTCGGCACCGGTAGCGCACATCAGCCGCAAAATCTTGGTCGTGTCGCCGCAGATATGCAACCCGGTCCAGGAGCCCAGCTGGTGAATCGCCGCCACCAGTTCCTTCAAATAGGGCAGGGCAAACCGCTCAAACAGTGCCGGACTTATAACACTACCTGAAGCCATCGGGTCACCGATAAATGGCACCCCACCCCGCTTCACAATCTCCCGGGCAAAGATTTTCTGATTCTCGGTCGCCAGGCGCAGAAATTGCGCTGCCCGCTCTGGTGCCGATAGTAAAATCTCAAAAAACTCCTCTGGTCCAGCAAGAAAACTGGCAAGGGAAAATGGACCCTTGAGCGATGTCAGGACATAAACATCTTTACCCGCCATCCGCACCAGTCCTTCAGTCGCATCAAGAATCATTGGCATCCGGCATGCCCGGACCGGATTGACAACCTGTGCCCTTTGTCCGGCAGCCCGGACCAGAATCGGTGGTTCGTCTTTCGCCATCTCAATCTCGCACCCCATCGCCTCCGCCTCAACAAGGACATCAGCAAACACCATAATCAGGTCATAATTGTAAAGCCGATATGCTTGATAGAGCACGGCGCTCAAAATTCGGCTATCGGTCAAAGCCCGGCTCAACCGTTCACCCGCGACCCAAGCGGCATGATTTGCCACCACAATCGGAAACACCAGCGGCGGTTTGACCCGGGACAAGTCAGGCTGTAAAACGGTTCTCAATCGCTCTTTTGCCCTTGCCACTTTCTATTTCAACAATCGTTCAACCTCAACCACCGCACTGTGGGCATCAGGCGCATAACCGTCCGCACCAATCCGTTCGGCAAAAAGGCGCGTCACCGGTGCACCGCCGACCAGCACCTTCACCCGTTCCCGCAACCCCTGCTTTTTCAGTGCCTCAATCACCTTTGCCATATTGGGCATCGTCGTTGTCATCAAAGAAGACATCCCGACAATCTGGACACCTTCTTCAGCGGCGGTGACAAACCGCTCAATCGGCACATTCCTTCCTAAATCCACAACCTCAAACCCTGCCGCCTGCACCATCACCTTAACGATGTTCTTGCCGATGTCGTGGATATCACCCTGCACCACACCCAGCGCCACCCGGCCCCGGCTTCGCGTTCCCCTGGGCAGTTGTTCCTTCAGGATATCAAACCCGGCATACATCGCCTTTGATGCCAGAAGCACCTCCGGGACAAAAAACTCCCGGGCGGCAAACTTCTCACCCACGACCCGCATTCCCCGTGCCAGACCTTTCTCCAGCGCCTCCTCAGGTGCCAAACCCTGGCGCAACGCTTCCTGACAAAGTTGCGCTACCCGCGCCGGGTCAAGGGCAACAACCGCATCAACGAGCAAGGAAAATAAATCCCGGGAGTTTTCCATAGATTAAATATTATAGGAAATGACCGGACCACGGCAACAAACTTATCGCGCCACCACCCGCACCCGGCCGGTGCCAACTGTTACTACCCCAACCTCCTTGAACTCCGAAACGCCGGCTCTTATTAACTCTTGCTCCAGCCGGGCAAACTTCTTTTCGGACACCGCAATCAACAAACCGCCTGAAGTCTGGGCATCACACAGTAAAAGCCGCAGCGTCTTATTTATCCCCCGGGCAAACTCCGCTCGTCTTCTAATAAACTCATAATTCTTCAATGTTCCGCCCGGAAACCACCCTTCCTCAGCCAGCCTCTGAACCCCGGGGAGAAAAGGCACTGCGTCCGCCTTGATTACTATGTCAACTCCGCTCGCCTGTGCCATCTCCCAGCAATGCCCCAGCAACCCGAAACCGGTGATGTCGGTTGCCGCGTTCACCCCAACCGCGGTCATCGCTTCTGCTGCCGCGCGATTCAACTGCGCCATCAATTTGTTCACCTTTGCCACCAGTTGCGGCGGTGCCTGGTGGTGCTTCTGGGCGGTTGTAATCACCCCGGTCCCGAGCGGTTTTGTCAACAGCAACCGGTCACCGGGTCTGGCACCGGCGTTGGTCACCACCTTTTCGGGATGAACAATTCCGGTTACCGCCAGCCCGAACTTCAACTCTAAATCTCTTACCGTGTGACCGCCGGCAACAACCGCACCCGCCTCCTTCACCTTGTCCCAAGCACCGGCGAGCACGGTCCGCACCGTCGTAAACTCAATCTCTTCAACCGGCACTCCGAGAATCGCCAGTGCCGCGAGCGGTTTGCCACCCATCGCATACACATCCGAGAGGGAGTTCGCTGCCGCAATCTGTCCGAAAACATAAGGTTCGTCGGCAACCGGTGGTAAAACATCCACCGTCAGAACCAGCGCCCGGTTTTTATCCAGCCGAAAAATTCCGGCATCGTCCGCGGTTGCCCCGCTCACCAGCAAATCGGGATGGTGAAAAACGGGCAACCCGTCCAGCATAGCAAACAGGTCTGCCTGACACGCCTTACCCGCGCAGCCCGCGGCGCGGGCATAACTCAGAAGACCCCTTTTCCTCAAATTACACCCCTAACGAAGGACAACGACTTTCTTAAAACCAACACCGGAATCTTGACGGACAAAATAAACGCCGGGTGTCAACACCGTCCGTACCCTTCTTCCGGCATAATCAAACATCAGACCGGGCAGCGGCTTACGCTCAAGATAAGTTACCCCTTCTTCAACCCCGCAACTCACCCGGGTGTAAGTCTTAATTGAACTGACCTGTGATGGGTCGC
>Ga0067045_1028071_pt1 | contig 44303 bp, 45 predicted proteins | sample TerdegcTABiofilm_FD_59184 | JGI IMG/M metagenome (GOLD analysis project Ga0067045, IMG submission 59184) | Combined Assembly of (Gp0054472, Gp0054536) Wastewater bioreactor microbial communities from Singapore -Terephthalate degrading...
GGCGCAACAGGGTGGCGAGCAGGTCCGGCTGGCCGAGCCACACCGGGCAATCGGCAGCCAGGCGCGAGAGTTCGGCCGAGTCGCCGCTGGTCAACACCTCGAGGTCCGGGGCCGCTTCGCTCAGCAACCGGGCGTAGAGCGGGTGATCCTGTTCAGCAATCAGAACACGCATGGTTCAAACCTTTCAAAAACAATGCGGACGGCCGCCCGCATCCTTACGGCCACCATCCATTAATACGATTCCATGGAAAAGAATGCGCCCTGGGCAGGGCGCGCCGCGATCACATCGGGTCGTTGCGGCGCAGCAGCTCTTCGGGCAAGTGTTCGATGTACTCGTCCTCGGCCGGTGGCATTTGCAAGTGGTAGCCCTGCTTTTCGAGGTTTTCCAGGACCACTGCGATGTCCTCGCGCGACAGCTTGCGCTCGGGCGTCAGCACCATGTCGAAAGCGTGATGGGCCTTGCCGAAGGCTTCCATCAAGGGTTCCGGCACGCGCTCCAGGGCATCGCTTTTCAGCACGTAGAGATACATTTCGTTGCGTTTCAAGCTGCGATAGATGGAGCAAATACGTTTCAAGGCTGTTCTCCGGCAGTGGCCAGGCTGTCGAGCAGCGCCTGGCCCATCAACTCGCGGCGCCAGCCACGCAGCGAGTCTGGCAATTGGTAAGGCCCGTCGGGGTAGCCACTTTTGACCAGGGCTTCGAGGGTTTTCTTGCGCAGCATCAGTTCCGGCGCCATCTCCAGGCGTTCGGCTTGCGCCTGGCCCAAGGCGCGCAGGTGCTTGATCAGCGCAGCGGCATCCACCGGCAGCGGTTCAGCCACGGCGGGCGGCCATTGGTCCATGGACACGCTGCCGGCGCGCTTGATCAGGTCCAGCAGAAACTGGCCATCCTGACGCACGGTGCGCGGGTGCATGTCTTCGATTTTGCCCAGGGCGGCGAGGTTATCCGGCTGGGATTTGGCCAGGGGCCACAGCGAGTGTTCACGAATGATGCGATTGCGCGGCAGGTCACGGGCACGCGCTTGCTGCTCGCGCCAGGCGCACAGTTCACGCAGCACGGCGAGTTGGGCACGGGACAGTTTCCACGCCAGCTTGGCCTCGCGGTACACCTCGTAAGGGTCGACTTCGCGGCGCAGGTTGGCCACCAGTTCGGCACCGTCTTCCAGGACCCAGGCGTATTTGTCGTCCGACAGCCGCGGGCGCAGGCGAATGAAGACCTCGGCCAAGTGGACCGCATCTTCGGCGGCGTAGCTCACCTGGGTCTCGGACAACGGGCGCTGCAGCCAGTCCGAGCGGGTTTCGCCCTTGGGCAAGTCGATATCGAGCACGGCTTGCACCAGGCGCGAATAGCCCATGGAGAAGCCGAGGTTCAGGTAAGCCGCGGCCAGTTGGGTGTCGAACAACGGCACTGGCAGGCTGCCGGTCAGGCGCAGCAACACTTCCAGGTCTTCACTGCAGGCGTGGACCACTTTGATCACGGCCGGGTTTTCCAGCAACGCCGCCAGTGGTTGCCAGTTGTCGATGGTCAGGGGGTCGATCAGGTAAGCGCGAACGCCATCACCGATCTGGATCAGCCCGGCAATGGGATAAAAGGTGTCGACCCGCATGAATTCGGTGTCGAGGGCGACGAATGGCAACTGCTGCCATTCGGCGCAATGCTGGCCGAGGCTATCGTTGTCGCAGATCCAGTGAATATCGATGGCCACACGGCTCTCCCTTGAAGAATGGCGCGCAGTATATATCGCGGAAGGGACTTGCGAGCATCCGCAGTGCACACGCAATCATGAAAACTCCGACAGCGTGTAAAGAATAGTCCGACAGATTGGAGTTATCCCATCTTACGTAGAACGTAGACACGCCATACGCTGGAGCCAGGAATGAACTCCTGGTGATTCAGGACCTGGAACCCTGCCTGGCAGAACTCCTCCTCCACTGGCGTCCGGGAGGCGACCGACACGATCACGGTGTCGCGGCTGACCCGATGAAACTCCTGCAGCAGCGCTTGGCGCCCTTCGCTGCTGGGCACGTGGCGAAACAATTCCAGACAGAAAATGCAATCTACCGCGTTCGCCGACAAGCCGATGGAAAACGCCGAGCCCTGAAAGGTCTTGACCCGCTTGAGCAGCGCCGCCGTGTGATGGGTGCGGGCGTGGTCGAGCATGTCCTGGGAGTTATCCGAGGCGAGGATGACCCGGTTGACGTGTTCGGCCAACACCGGCCAGAACCGCCCCGAACCGCAGGCCAGGTCGAGGATCAGACCGGGCTCGCCGGCCACCTTGAGGGCATTGCGCACCAGCCGCCCGTCACGCCACGCCGCCAGACGCTGACGCAGCCCAGGCGGGCGCGTATCGCCGCAGACCCTGGCGTGCTCACGATCACAGCGTTCGGCGTATTCAATCTCGATGGACGAAAGTGGTGGTGACAACATCACGGGCTCATGTGAGTGGAACGGTAGTGAATGACCTTGATTCGCAGCTTAACCAGTGCAACGTGAAAAAAAGGTCGAAAAAACCACCACCGTCAATCCGTTCACGCCGAGTGCAGATACCAGCGCCAGTCCTGCTCGCCCACCTCGCCCATGAACTGCCGATATTCAGCCCGTTTCACCGCCAGGTACACGCCGAGAAACTCACTGCCGAACGCCTCCCGTGCCCAGCTGGAGTCTTCCAGGGCGCGCAGGGTGGTGAGCCAATCGGTGGGCAGCAACGCGTTGGCCTGGGCGTAGCCGTTGCCTTCCACCGGAGCGCCGGGGTCAAGTCGTTCGCGGATGCCGCGGTGGATACCGGCGAGGATCGCCGCCGCCGCCAGATAAGGGTTGGCGTCGGCGCCGCAGAGGCGGTGTTCGATGTGCCGCGACGGCGCCGGACCACCCGGCACACGCAGGCTGACAGTGCGGTTGTCGACGCCCCAGGTGGCGGCCAGCGGCGCATAGCTGTTGGTCTGGAAGCGGCGATAGGAGTTGGCGTTGGGGCAGAACATCAGCAGCGAATCGAGCAAGGTGCTGAGCATGCCGCCCACGGCCTGGCGCAGCAGCGGCGTACCGTCGGCGGCTTCGCTGGCGAACAGGTTATGGCCCTCGGCGTCCGCCAGGCTGACGTGCATGTGCATGCCGGTGCCGGCTAGGTCGTCGAACGGTTTGGCCATGAAGCACGCCGTCATCCCGTGCTTGTGCGCCACGCCTTTGACCAGGCGTTTGTAGCGCACCGCTTCGTCCATCGCTTGCAGGGCATCGGTGCGGTGTTCGAGGGTGATTTCGACCTGGCCCGGCGCGTATTCGGAAATTGCCGTGCGCGCCGGGATGCCTTGCAGTTTGCAGGCGCTGTAAAGGTCGGCGAGAAACGGCTCGATCTGCTCCAGCTCGCGCAGGCCATAGACCTGGGTCGCACGCGGGCGGCCGCCGTCCATGTCGCGCGCCGGTTGCGGGCGGCCGTTGTGGTCGGGTTTCTGGTCGAGCAGGTAGAACTCCAGTTCCGCCGCCATCACCGGGTAATAACCATCGGCCTTGAGCCCGTCGATCACCCTGGCCAGCACGTGCCGGGGGTCGGCCACGGTGGCGGGCAAGCCTTCGGTGGGGTGCATGCTGACTTGCACCGCCGCCGTCGGAATCAGCCGCCATGGCATGCGCTGCAAACTGCCGCTGATCGGGTACGCACGGCAGTCGATATCGCCCACCTCCCACACCAGCCCGGAGTTTTCCACGTCATCGCCATGGATGGTCAGGCCAAGGATCGTGCTGGGCAGCGGGCGGCCGCTTTCATACACCGCCAGCAGTTCGTCGCGATGCAGCAACTTGCCGCGCGGCACGCCATTGTTGTCGAGGATGAACAGCTCGAACATCTCGATGTCCGGGTTCTGCTCAAGGAAAGAGCGGGCTTCGTGCAGGCTGGCAAAAACACTCATGGCAATTCTCATACGTTAGCGTCAGGCAGGCGCACAGGCGCCGCCGGGCGGATGCGCGCAGGTGCGCGTCATCCATCGGATAGATCAACGTAAGAGAGAAGTATCTGGTGGGCGCGCATGTCGACAGTGGAACAGGGCCCAGAAAGCCAGCGCGGAGGGCAACGCCTCGACATCCGCCGGACCGCTCGGCGCGAGCACGCCAGGCAGTGTCTCGGGGTAAGTGTCGGGGTAACCGTCCATGGGCGAATCACCGTGAGGGAGATGCCCGGCAGCGTCACACGCCGGGTCAGGGGCGTCAATTCAGGGTTGACGGAGTTTGGTTGCACGTTGGCTAAACATTCACCGTCCTTGCCACCCCACCATCTTGCTGGAAATAATGGCCGCCCGATCATGCCCAAGGACTCGACCGCATGAAAGCTCCTTTAGCCCTGTGTGTATTGGTGAGTCTGGCGACACCCGCCTTCGCGGACACGCCCCCCTCGCGCCTGGACAACGTGCTCGACAGCGGCACGCTCACCGTCTGCACCACCGGCGACTACAAGCCCTACACCTTCCTGCGTGCCGATGGCCGCTACGAAGGCATCGATATCGCCATGGCCGAGTCCCTGGCCAAGAGCCTCAACGCCAAGATCGCCTGGGTGCCCACCACCTGGAAAAGCCTGATGCCGGACTTCCTCGCGCACCGCTGCGACATCGCCGTGGGCGGTATTTCGGTGTCGCTGGAACGCCAGAAAAAGGCGTTCTTCAGCCAGTCCCTCGGCGTCGACGGCAAGATCCCGCTGGTGCGCTGCGCCGATGTGCAGCGTTACCAGAGCGTCGAGCAGATCAACCAGCCGCAGGTGCGGGTGATCGAGCCGGCGGGCGGCACCAACGAAGTGTTCGCCCGGGCGCACCTGGGCCAGGCGCAGATACGCCTGCACGACAACGTGACCATCTTCGACGAACTGCTGGCGGGCAAGGCCGATGTGATGATCACCGACGCCAGCGAGGCGCGCTTCCAGCAGAAACTCAAGCCGGGGCTGTGCGCGGTCAACCCGCAGCGGCAGATGCAATATAGCGAGAAAGCCTTCCTGCTGCCCCGCGACGATGTGGCCTGGAAAAGTTACGTCGACCAGTGGTTGCACCTGAGCGTGGCCACCGGGGTGTACGACGGCATCGTCAATCAATGGCTGGCGGCGCCCTGAGCCGCAGCCGTCTAAGCTGTGCTCACATCTATAAGAACGAGGCACGGATAATGAAGCGACTGCTCCGATTCAGCTGGCTGCTGCTGTTGGGTTTCAGCCAGGTACACGCCGCCACCTTGCCGGAGGAGGACGCCCAGGCGGCCAAGGCTCTGCTGGGGAAAGCCTTGGCCTACTACCAGAGCAATGGCGACAAGGCCTTCGCCGCCTTCAGCCGCCAGGGCGAGTTCGTCGACCATGACCGCTATGTGTTCGTGGTCGACACTCAGGGCGTGTTGCTGGCCAGCGGCGGGCCCTCCTCCGCCTTGATCGGCCGCGATGTGTCCGAAGTGCTCGGGGCGGATTTGCGCCAGTCGTTCAAGGACGCGCTCAAGGCGCCGGAAGGCCAGGGCATCCAGCAGGCCGACTACCGCTGGCAGAACTGGAACGACGGCAAGATCGAACACAAGCATGTGTTTTATCAGCGTGTCGGCGAACGCATTCTGGCGGTGGGCTATTACCTGCCACGGGCCACGCCGGAACAGGCGCGAGCGCTGCGGGACCAGGCCGTCAAGGCGCTGGTCAAGGATGAAGCCGGCACGCTGAAGGCGATCAACTCATTGCAGGGCGGTTTCCTGCAGGACGATCTCTACGTGTTCGTGGTCGACCTCGATACCCGGCGCTATGTCGCCCATGGCACCAACCTGCGGTTGATCAACACCGACTTCAGCAAGATCAAGGACCCCGACGGCAAGCCGGTGGGCGCACCGATCCTCAAGTTGATGGCGGAGCAGGATCAGGGTGAGTACAAGTACCGTTGGAAAAACCCGGTGACCGGCAAGGTCGAGAACAAGCATGCGTATTTGCGCAAAACCGGGCATTTCATGGTGGCGGTCGGTTATTACAGCCCTTGAATTGCACAGGCGGTCAAACCGCTGGGAGCGGGCCAGCCCGCTCGCACATTTGGATGTCCAGCCGGCCCGTCAGCGGGCCTTGTCTTCACGGCCGCGCAGCATGCGATCGGGCATCGCAATCGCCGCCGCCAACCCCAGCAACGACACCGCCGCACTGACCATCAGCAAATGCCGGAACGTCACCGCCAGTTCCCCGCGCAGGGCATCCTGCGCCGGGCCTGGGGCGGCGTTCAGGCCGTCGAGCAAAACGCTGCCGGAACCGCCCTCGACCACCAGCGCGCCGCTGGCCAGGTGGGCAAAGCTGGAGTCCTGCAACAGCGCCAGCAACAACGCCGACATGCACGCCACCCCGACCGCCCCGCCCAGGGAACGGAACAGGTTGGTGGTGCTGGTGGCGACGCCGATATCGTGCTGTTCCACCGAGTTCTGCGTGCCCACCAGCGAGGTCGGGAACTGCATGCCGGCAGCGATGCCGCACAGCAGCATGAACATCGCCGTCAGCCCCATCGCCTGCGGCGCGCTGAACGCCATGCCGAGAATCGCCAAGGGGCTCAACACGGCGCCGCTGAGGATCAGTGGTTTATAGCGCCCGGTCACCGAGGTCATGCGCCCGGCAAAGTAGGCGCCCATCGGCAAGCCCATCGCCAGTGGCAGCAGGTGCAGCGCGGCACTGTCGGCGCCGGAGCCGGTCACGGTCTGAAAGCGCAAAGGCATCAGCACCGTCAGGGAAATCGCCTGGAAACTGGTGAAAAACATCGTACACCAGCACAGCACCGCGCTGCGGTTGGCGAACAGGTGCATCGGCAGCAACGGTTCCCGCGCACGCCGCTCATGCAAGACAAATATGCTCAGCGCCACCAGCGCGCAGGCCAGCAACGCTAGCACCGAGTCATTGCGCCAATCATGGCCCTGGCCGATCTCGGTGATGCCCAGCAGCAAGGCGCTCAAGCCGATGATCAGCAGCACGGTACCGAGGTAATCGATGATCGGCTTGCGTTGCGGCAACGGCAGCCCGACCAGGCTGCGATGGGCCACGTACCAGGCGCCGGCGCCCAACGGCAGGTTGATCAAAAACACCCAGCGCCAGGACAGGTACTCGGTCATATAACCGCCCAGCACCGGCCCGGCCACGCTGGCCACCGCGTACATGCCGCTGAAATAGCCCTGGTAACGCCCGCGCTCGCGCGGCGGGATGATGTCGCCGATGATCGCCTGGCTCACCGAAATCATCCCGCCGGCGCCGATGCCCTGGAGCACCCGCGCCAGCACCAGTTGCTCCATGCTTTGCGCCATGCCACAGAACAGCGACGCCAGGGTGAACAGGCCCATGCCGATCAGCATCATCGGCCGCCGCCCGTACAGGTCGCCGAGCTTGCCGTAGATCGGCACCGCCACTGTCATCGCCACCATATAGCCGGAGATCACCCAGGCCAGCAGGTTGACGTCGTGGAACCGCGCGGAAATGGCCGGCATGGACACGGCGACAATGGTCTGGTCCAAGGCACCGAGGAAGATCGCCATCATCAACGAGACGAGGATGCTGCGCACGGCAGGTACGGCTGGAGTAGGCTGATTGAGCTGAGTCACGGTAAACCTTCGAGCAAGGCCCGCAGGAAAAGGCGACCTGCGGGCATGCTCGATACGATAGCAGGCTATTCGATAGCTTCGTAAGGAAGCCCGACGTAATTTTCCGCGATGGTGGTGCGACCGGCGTGCGAGTGGATGAAGTACGCCAGTTCGCTCTCGGCAATGCGCTGGCTGAACCCGTCCGCTTCGGGAAACTGATGCAGCATCGACGTCATCCACCAGGAAAACCGCTCAGCCTTCCACACGCGTCGCAGGCAGATTTCCGAATATTTCTCCAGCAACTCCACGCGCCCCTCGCGGTAGACCTTGAGCAAGATGCGAAACAGCGTGCTCACGTCGCTCGCTGCCAGGTTCAAGCCCTTGGCCCCGGTGGGTGGGACGATGTGCGCCGCATCCCCCAGCAGAAACAAACGCCCGTACTGCATCGGCTCGACCACGAAGCTGCGCAGCGGCGCGATGCTTTTTTCGATCGACGGCCCGGTCACCAACTGCTCGGCCAAGTGGCTTGGCAGGCGCGTTTTCAGTTCAGCCCAGAAACGCTGGTCCGACCACTCATCGACCGACTCCTCGACGGGTACTTGCAGGTAGTAACGGCTGCGCGTCGGCGAACGCATGCTGCACAAGGCAAACCCACGCGCATGCTTGGCGTACACCAGTTCAGGATGGACCGGCGGCGTGTCGGCCAGGATGCCCAGCCAGCCGAAGGGATACACCCGCTCGAAGACCTTCAGCGACTCGGCCGGGATCGATTGCCGGGCGACACCGTGAAAACCGTCGCAACCGGCCACGTAATCACACTCCAGGCGATAGGCTTCGCCTTCATGTTCGAACGTCAGCCAGGGTTGATCAGTTTTGAGCCCGTGGGGTTGCACCTCACGCGCGTTATACAAGGTGACGCCACCGGTGGCGGCGCGTGCGGCCATCAGGTCGCGGGTCACTTCGGTCTGGCCGTAGACCATCACCGATTGACCGCCGGTGAGCGCCTTGAGGTCGATGTGAGTCAGTTGGCCATTAAGCGCCAGTTCGAAGCCATCATGGACCAGGCCTTCCGCGTCCATGCGCTGGCTGACGCCGGCCTCGCGCAACAGGTCGACCATGCCTTGCTCCAACACCCCGGCACGGATGCGCCCCAGCACGTAATCGGCGCTCTGGCGCTCTAGAATCAGGGTTTGGATACCGGCCTGCTGCAACAGTTGGCCGAGCAACAGTCCCGAAGGACCGGCGCCGATGATGGCGACTTGAGTTTTCAGCGTTTTCATTATTTTTATGGCCCGAAAAATTCACCCGAACGGATAAGGTGAAAGAGTTGTCATTGGTCTTGTTGCTGACATTTTTCACTTGAGTGGGCGCTATAAGAAGGTGAAAACTGCGCCAAAGCCTGCGCTTTTTGCCAATCGGGGCGATTACCGAACCACTTGCCTGAGTATCGGATTGAAACTATGACCAAAACTGCCAGTTCCGCGATTCCGGTGTTCAAGCTGTACGGGGAAAACCAGCAATGGCCGACGCCGGATTTGTTGCACTGCGAAACGATTTCCCGACGCAGCCGGGACTACCAGTGGGAAATCCAGCCCCACCGGCACGCGGATCTGTGCCAGTTGTTGTACGTCCACCAAGGCCAGGCGCAACTGGAAATCGAAGGCCAGCGCACCACCCTCAACGAAGCGACCTTGCAGGTGCTGCCGCCGCTGTGTGTGCACGGGTTTCGGTTTGCGGAAGATGTCGAAGGCTACGTGCTGACCCTGGCGGCACCGCTGGTCAGCCACCTGCAAGCGCAATTGGGCGCAACGGTCGACGGCCTGCAGGTGCTGGGCAGTTACCCGGCAGGCAAGGACAGCGACTATCTCAACAACCTGTTCGCCCGCCTGCAGGACGAATACGCCGATGAGCAGCCGGCCCGGGACATGCTGATGCACGCCCTGGTCAGCGTGCTGCTGGTGTGGATCAGCCGCCAGGCCATCCAGCGCCGCCACCCGCGGGCACCGCGTGGGCGCGAGTATTTCCGGCGCTTTACCCAATTGGTCGAACAGCAGTATCGCGAACACCCGAAGATTGAAGACCTGGCCCACAAGCTGGGTATCTCGGTCTCACATCTGAACGGCACATGTCGGGAATTGGGTGGGCAACCCGCGCTACAGATCATGCACGACCGCCAATTGCTGGAAGCCAAGCGCCTGCTGACCTACACCAGCATGACCATCAATGAAATGTCGGAGGTATTGGGCTTTTCCGACCCGACCAACTTCTCGCGGCTATTCCGCCGCCGGGTCGGGTTTTCGCCCAAGGCATTTCGCGAACGACTCAAGGCCGAAACACCCGAGGATTAAACGCGGGATCGTCCTTGGTTGGCCATTAGCGCAACGCGCTGAAACTGCCGGTGCGCGGAATGCATTGATCCTGATGGCAGCTGATCGCAAAGCTCGGCTGCATGCGGGTCTGCTCGACGCGATAGGCGGCGGTGCCGTACAGCGCGCTGACCAAGGCGCAAAGGATGAAAATTTTCAGGTACTTTCTGGTTTTGACGGTCATGGCACAGACCTCTGAAGGACCTACTCGGTGCTGTTTAAAGCATAGGTCAGCCAGGGCGAGTTGCCATTATTGGACGCCATTCAACATCTGTATGTCGGGTCACAGGCCCCGGTCCCACTCCGGCGTTTCCGGAAACCTCAGCACCAGGAAATCCAGGAGGCTGCGCAGCGCCGACGGCATGTGTTTGCGCGACGCGTACACCGCGTAGATGTTCATCTGCCGCGGTTCGGCCGCGGGCAACAGGCGCACCAGTTCGCCACGGCGGATGTGCTCGCCGGCCTGATAACTGGGCAACATCGCCACCCCCGCCCCGGCGAGCGTCACGCGTAACAGCGTGCTGGCTTCGTTGGCGGTGATATTGCCGTGGACCGGCACCGAAACGTGTTCGCCGCCTTCCTCGAAATGCCACAGGCTTTTGCCGAAGTACGAGTGGGTCAGGCAGTTGTGCCGCGCCAGGTCTTCGACCTTTTGCGGCGCCGGATGCTCAAGCAGGTAGGCCGGGGTCGCGCACACCACCGAGCGACAGACCGTCAGGCGCCGCGCGATCAGGTTGGGGTCCAGGTCGTTGCTGGTGCGGATGGCCAGGTCGATGCGCTCATCCACCAGGTTGACCGTGCGATCGAGCATCTGCAGGTCGACCGTCACCAAGGGGTAGCGCCTGACGTATTCGGCGATGGCCTCGGCCAACTGCGCCTGGCCGAACGAGGTGCTGACACTCAGGCGCAGCAGGCCACGGGGCGCGTCATCCGGTTCGCTGACGGCGGCCTGCATGTCGCCGCACAGCTCCAGCAATTGCCGGCAACGTGGCAGGGTTTCCCCGCCGGCAGCCGTCAGGCTGAGTTTGCGCGTGGTGCGATGCAGCAAGCGCGCGCCGACCCAGTCTTCCAGCTCGGCCAGGTAGCGCGAGACCACCGGGCGCGACAGGTCCAGATGGTCGGCGGCGGCGGACTGGCTGCCCAGATCCACCACCGTCACAAACACGCGCATTGCTTGAAGACGATCCATGATCTGCCCGATTTTAGAAACAAACTATGTCCCAGCATCGCATTTTTTGTTGTGTTTGGTGCAACTAAGCTCTGTGCATCCCTTACCGATTGCCGGAGTTGCCCGATGTTGTCCACCCTCAAGCGCCTGACCCTGGCGACCGCCGCCCTGGCCTTCGCCGTGCAGGCGGCCGCTGCCGAGCTGACCCTCGACGTGTACAACCCCGGCGAGGCCGCGATCTTCCCGGTCAGTTCGGTGCTGGTCAGCGGCGCGAAAGACGCGATCCTGGTCGACGCACAGTTCGGCAAAAGCCAGGCCGAACACCTGGTGCAGAAGATCCGCGCCAGCGGCAAACACCTGACGACCATCTACATCAGCCACGGCGACCCGGACTACTACTTCGGCCTCGACACCCTGACCGCCGCATTCCCCGACGCCAAGGTGCTGGCCCCGCAAGCGGTGGTCGACCACATCAACGCCACCGTCGCCGGCAAACTGGCGTTCTGGGGCCCGAAAATGGGCGCCGACAAGCCAGGCAAAACCATCGTGCCGCAGGTGCTCGACGGCCACCGCCTGACGCTTGAAGGGCAACCGCTGGAAGTGATCGGCCTCGACGGCCCGCAGCCGGATCGCAGCTTTGTATGGGTGCCGTCGATCAAGGCCGTGGTCGGCGGTGTGGTCGTCGCCGACAACATCCACCTGTGGATGGCCGATACTCAGAGCGCGCAGTCCCACAAAGACTGGCTGGCCACCCTGCAACGCATCGCCGAACTGCAGCCGCGCACGGTGGTTCCGGGGCATTTCCTCGGCAACCCGTCGCTGCAATCCGTGGCCTTTACCGCCGACTACATCCAGGCCTTTGACGAAGAAGCCGCCAAGGCCAAGGACTCCGCCGCCCTGATCGCGGCGATGAAAAAGCGTTACCCGACCCTCGCCGACGAAAGTTCGCTGGAACTGAGCGCCAAAGTCGCCAAGGGCGAAATGAAGTGGTGAAGCGTTTCAAACCTTAACCGTACTGGAGAATGTCATGAGCAAGATCGCAATCATTGGGGCCACCGGCCGCGCCGGTAGCCAACTGCTGGAAGAAGCGCTGCGACGCGGGCACAGCGTCACCGCCATCGCGCGCAACACTGACAAGCTCGCCGTGCGTCCTGGCGTCAGCGTCAAACAGGTCGATGCGCTGGATGCCGAGGCCTTGCAACAGGCCATCAGCGGCAGCGATGTGGTGATCAGCGCGGCGCATTTCGCCACCCTGCCCGCCAGCGCGGTGATCGGCCCGGTGAAAAAAGCCGGGGTCAAACGCCTGCTGGTGGTGGGCGGCGCGGGTTCGCTGCTGCTGCCGGGCGGCACTCGGGTGATCGACAGCGAGGGTTTCCCAGAGGCGTACAAGGCTGAAGCCAGTGCCGGCGCGACGTTCCTCGAGGCGTTGCGTCAGGAACAGGAACTGGATTGGACCTTCCTGTCGCCATCGGCCGAATTCGTTGAAACCGAGCGCACCGGCACCTTCCGCCTGGGCCAGGATGATTTGCTGGTGAGCCGCGAAGGCCGCAGCTGGATCAGCTTCGCCGACTTCGCCATCGCGATGATCGATGAAGTGGAAACACCGAAGCATTCGCGCCAGCGTTTCACCGTCGGTTACTGAGCCGACACGATCAACCTGTGGGAGCTGGCTTGCCGGTTCCCACAGGTGGATCTTCAGCGTTACGCCTGTTGCGCCTGGTTGACCAACCACTCCATCAACGCTTCAAGCCCGGCGGACGGCTTTGTCCCCGGCGGATACACCAGGTAATAGCCCATCCCCGTCGGCACCCGCAATTCAAACGGCGTCACCAAGCGCCCCGCGCTCACATCCTCGCCAATCAACGCGCTGTCGCCGATCGCCACGCCTGAACCCTGGGACGCCACTGTCATGGCCAGATCCAGCGTCTCGAAATGATGGCCCTGGCTCACATTGCTCAAGCGCGTCTTCGCCGCGTTCAGCCATAACGCCCAGTCCCGCTCGTCCCGCGTGGGGTGCAGCAGCACCTGTTGCTGCAGGTCCGCTGGCGTATTCAACGCGCCCAGCAAGGCCGGCGCGCACACCGGGGTGAGGTGTTCGTCGAACAGATGCCGAGCCTCGGCCGGCTGTTCGGCGCTGGGCGCATAGATCACCGCGGCATCGAATTGCTCGCGACGAAAGTCCACGGTGTAGGCCACGGTCGTGGTCAGCTCCACCGGCACATCCGGGCGCTCCCGCTGCCATTGCATCAAGCGCGGCAGCAGCCAGCGCATCACGCAGGTGGAAGCCTTGAGCTGCAGGGTGTCGCGGCGGCGGCCGATCTGCTCCAGCGCGTCACCGATCAGGCCGAAGACCTGCTGCACCCGCAGCGACCACTCGCGGCCTTCTTCGGTCAGGCTCAGGCCCCGTGCCTGGCGCTGGAACAAGGCATAGCCCAAATGGCTTTCCAGCCCGGCGATCTGCCGGCTCACCGCGCCTTGGGTGATGTGCAACTGCGCGGCAGCGTGGGTGAAGTTGCAGCACTGGGCGGTGACCCAGAAGGTGTGCAGCGCGGGCAGCGGCGGGAGGCGTTTCATAGGGCAAGCAGCCATGACGTGAGGACATGGCTAGTATGACTTTTTATCGATTGTTGCCGCTACGGGCCAGCCGGTCCAATACCGCCTCACCTCAACCTGAGAGCGACATGTATGGCGACCTGCGGCGAAGTATTGGTCAAGCTCCTGGAAAGCTACGGCGTGGACCAGGTGTTTGGTATTCCTGGCGTCCACACCGTGGAGTTGTATCGCGGCCTGGCGCGCTCGAACATCCTCCACGTCACCCCGCGCCACGAACAGGGCGCGGGTTTTATGGCCGATGGCTATGCGCGCACCAGCGGCAAGCCCGGCGTGTGTTTGATCATCACCGGCCCCGGCATGACCAACATCACCACGGCCATGGGCCACAGGCCTATGCCGACTCGATCCCGATGCTGGTGATCTCCAGCGTGCAGGCGCGCAGCCAGTTGGGCGGCGGGCGCGGCAAGTTGCATGAACTGCCGAACCAAAGCGCGCTGGTCGCCGGCGTGGCGGCGTTCTCCCACACCGTGATGTCGGCAGCAGAATTGCCCGGCGTGCTGGCGCGGGCGTTTGCGCTGTTCCAGGCAGGGCGCCCGCGCCCGGTACACATCGAAATCCCGCTGGATGTGCTGGTGGAAAACGCCGATGCGTTGCTCGGCACCTCCCCCATCAGCGTGGCGCGTGCCGGTGCGGCGCCAGTGGCGGTCGCACAGATGAGCCAACGGCTCGCCGCCGCCCAACGCCCGCTGATCCTGGCCGGCGGCGGCGCCATCGAGGCCGCCGCGGCGTTGACCCGCCTGGCCGAAACCCTCGGCGCCCCCGTGGCGCTGACCATCAACGCCAAAGGCCTGCTGCCCGCGGCCCACCCGCTGCTGATCGGCTCGACCCAGTCCCTGCTCGCCACCCGCGCCCTGGTCGCCGAAGCCGATGTGGTGCTGGCGATCGGCACGGAGCTGGCGGAGACCGACTACGACGTGACCTTCGCCGGCGGTTTCGAGATTCCCGGCGCACTGCTGCGCATCGATATCGACCCCGACCAGACCGTGCGCAATTACCCGCCCGAGCTGGCCTTGGTGGCCGACGCGCAGATCGCCGCCGACGCCTTGCTCGCCGAACTCCAGCGCCAACCGCTGGCACCTCGCCACAGTGCCTGGGGCGCCCAGCGCGTCGCCCGCCTGTGGGCCGAATTGACGCCGACCTGGGACGCCGCCACCCGCGCGCAAACCCGCATGCTCCACACCGTGCTGGAGGAACTGCCCGGCGCGGTGCTGGTGGGCGACTCCACACAGCCGGTGTACAGCGGCAACCTGACCCTGAACCTTGACCACCCGCGCCGCTGGTTCAACGCGTCCACCGGCTACGGCACCCTGGGTTATGCCCTGCCCGCGGCCATCGGTGCCTGGTTGGGGCATGGCGATGGCCAGCCGGTGGTGTGCCTGATCGGCGACGGCGGGCTGCAATTCACCCTGCCGGAACTGGCCAGCGCCGTGGAGGCGCGCACGCCGATCATCGTGCTGCTGTGGAATAACCAGGGCTACGAGGAGATCAAGAAGTACATGGTCAACCGGGCCATCGAACCGGTCGGCGTCGACATTTACACGCCGGACTTCATCGGCGTGGCCACGGCCCTCGGTTGCGCTGCCGAACGCATCCAGGGCCTGGACGCACTGCGCGTGGCCTTGCGTGCCGCCGCGGATCGCCAGGGGCCGACGCTGATTGAAATCGACCAGGAACGTTGGATGCAGGAGGTAGCGGTATGAGTGCGGTCGTAAACGGTATGTATATCAATGGTGCGTGGCGTGCGGGCCATGACGTGTTGGACGTGATCAACCCGGCCACCGAGGAAATACTCGCCCAGGTCAGCGTCGGCGATGCCCCCGCCGTGACCCAGGCGGTCGACGCCGCCAGTGCGGCGTGTGTCGGCTGGTCGCAGAGCACCGGCCGCGAGCGCGGCGCCCTGCTGCGCAAAGTGGCTCAAGGCGTGAGCGAGCAGCGCGAACCGTTGATGCGTGTACAGTCGCGCAACAGCGGCAAACCGTTGTTCGAAGCGGGAATCGATGTGGACGACGTCATCGCCACCTTCGAGTACTACGCCGGTCTCGCCGAGGCGCTGGACGCCGAGCAAGACCGCGCGGTGGCGCTGCCCACTGATGCCTTCAGCGCCCGCCTGCGCCGCGAACCCTGCGGCGTGGTGGGGCTAATCGTGCCGTGGAATTTCCCCATGGTCACCACCGCCTGGAAACTCGCCCCGGCGCTGGCCGCCGGCTGTTGCGTGGTGCTCAAACCGTCGGAAGTGACGCCGCTGGCGGAGTTGCAACTGGCGCAGATCATCGCCGCGGCCGGCTTCCCGGCGGGGGTGTTCAACCTGGTCTGCGGCACCGGCTTGGCCGTGGGCGCCCCGCTGGCGGCGGACCCTCGCGTGGCGAAGATTTCCTTCACCGGCAGCAATGCGGTGGGCGTGCAGGTAATGCAACGCGCCGCCGAAACCGTCAAGGGCGTGAGCCTGGAACTGGGGGGCAAATCCTCGCTGCTGGTGCTGGAAGATGCCGACCTCGACCTGGCGCTTGAGCTGGCCTGTGGAGGTGGCTTTTTCAACGCCGGGCAGATGTGTTCAGCGACCAGTCGTGTGCTGGTGGCGGACAGTCTCGCGGATGAATTCCTACAGCGTTTAACTGCGCGGGCTGAAGGGATTCGCGTCGCCGACCCATTTGCCGACGACGTGGAAATGGGCGCGTTGATCAACCGCGCCCAGTACCAACGGGTGTTGGCGCATATCCAGCGCGGCGTGCAGGACGGTGCCCGCTTGCTGTGCGGCGGTGAGCGCCCGGCGCACTTGGCGAAGGGTTATTTCATTCGCCCCACGCTGTTCACCGACGTGCCGCTGGACAGCGCGTTGTGGCGGCAAGAAATCTTCGGCCCGGTGCTGTGTGTACGACGCTTTACCACGGAGGCCGAGGCCATCGCCCTGGCCAACGACAGCGATTTCGGCCTGGTGGCCAGCGTGGTCAGCCGCAACGACGACGCCGCCGAACGCGTGGCCAACGCCTTGCAGGCCGGCATGGTGTGGATCAACGCGCCGCAGGTGATCTTCCCGCAAACGGCGTGGGGCGGTTACAAGCAAAGCAGCATCGGCCGCGAACTGGGCCCTTGGGGGCTGGCGACGTTTCAGGAGATCAAGCATGTAATCCGGTCTAACTGACGACGCAGCCTCCCGATGGAATGTGGACCAATGTGCGGTATTTCAGTTAACTGCATTTTTTAGATAGCCCCTGCGACTTTCTCATTTGCCCCACTCCCCCGCCCGTGGCCTGATTCGCCCTTGTTCACTCAAGGCAGGCCCATGGAAAACGTTCACGCAAAACCCACCACCGCCGTATGGCTGATGATCAGCGTCGTGCTGGTCGCGCTTAACCTGCGCCCGTCGATGGCGGCCGTAGGGCCGTTGTTAGCGTCGATTCGCGGCGAGGTGCCGTTGAGTTTCAGCAGCGCGGCGCTGCTGACCATGTTGCCGGTCATGGCCATGGGCCTGGCGATGTTTTTCGGCATGGGCCTGGCCAAGCGCTTCGGCGAACATCGCAGCATTGCGGTGTCGCTGCTGGTGATCGGCGTGGCGACGCTGTCGCGGTTGTTCCTCGATTCGGCGCTGGAGTTGATCGTCAGCGCCATCGCTGCGGGGGTCGGCATCGCGATGATCCAGGCGGTGATGCCGGCGCTGATCAAGTCGCGCTTCAACGCCGACGTTTCATTGTTCATGGGCTTGTACGTCACGGCGATCATGGGCGGTGCGGCGCTGGCGGCGTCGTTCTCCCCGTTCGTGCTGGTGCAGACCGGTAGCTGGCGCATCGGCCTGGCGATCTGGGCGGGGCTGGCCGTGCTCGCCCTGGTGTGCTGGTCTGCCCAGCGTGCGGCGCTGCCGGTTCTGCCCCAGGCAGGTTCTGACAAGCAGAAAGGATTTTTCGGCAACGGCCGCGCCTGGTTGCTGGCGATCTTTTTTGGCCTCGGTACAGCCTCCTACACCTGCGTACTGGCGTGGCTGGCGCCGTACTACGTAGAACAAGGCTGGAGCGAACAGCATGCCGGTTTGCTCCTGGGTTTCCTCACCGCGATGGAAGTCATCTCGGGCCTGGTCACCCCCGCCCTCGCCAACCGCCGCCGGGATAAACGCGGAGTGTTGGCCGTGTTGTTGGTGCTGATCATCCTCGGGTTCTGCGGCCTGATCCTCGCGCCCCAACACCTGAGCCTGCTGTGGCCCTGCCTGCTCGGCCTGGGCATCGGCGGCCTGTTCCCGATGAGTTTGATCCTGTCCCTCGACCACCTCGACCACCCGCGCCGCGCCGGTAGCCTGACGGCGTTCGTGCAAGGCATCGGTTACCTGATTGCCGGCCTGTCGCCGCTGATCGCCGGGATGATCCGCGATCAGTTGGGCAGTTTCGAATGGGCATGGTGGTCGCTGGCGGCGGTGATCGGGGTGATGCTGCTGATCGTCACGCGCTTCAATCCGAAGCATTACGCAGACCACATCCGCTGACGTCGTGTTGCAAACACTTTTTGTCCCACGCACAACACTGAAATACCCTACAGAGCTTTCTATTGGCACTCCCGTTCCGTTAAGCTTTTGCCCTTGTCGCGCGCTGCCACAGTGCCAAGGCTTACCGGATGGAATGGATGCTAAACAGTAACTTGCTCAGAAAGCTCGATATGCAGGATTTGATGGTGTTTATCGCCGTCTACGACCAGAGCAGCGTTACCGAGGTGTCAGAAACGCTGTTCGTCAGCCAGTCGACCGTGAGCTACAGCTTGAAGAAGCTGCGCACCAGCTTCGAGGATGAGCTGTTCATCAACACGCGGGCGGGTATGCGTCCGACGTACAAGGCCAGCACCATGTACGGCCATGTGCAGAAAATCCTCGAAAGCATCAACCTGTGCCACGCCGGTGGCCAAGCTTTTGACCCCACCCAGAAAGCCGTGACCTTCAACGTGTGCGCCCCGGAGTATTTCGAGCAACTGATCCTGCCGCGCCTGTTGAAACACTTCGACCGCGCGAACCTGCCGGTGATCGTCAATGTGCGCAAGCTGGAAACCGAGATCCCTGCCGACGACCTGCGCGAAGGCCGCCTCGACCTGGTGATTTGCTTTGGCCCGCACTTTCACCGCGCGCATAAAGACTTCAAGACCCAGATGTTGCTGGAAGATGATCTGGTGTGTGTCTTCGACAAGCGTGCGGCGCCCCGCGAGGCGGCGTTCAGCCTGCAGTCGTTCGTCGAGCGGCGCCACGTGTTTCCCACGCCGTGGACCTCCGACACCAACATGGTCGACGGCTGGCTGGCGCGTCAGGCCCACAAGCGCCAGGTGGTCGCACGGGCCAACAGCTATGGCGCGGCGTTGAAGATGATCACCGGCACCGACTTCATCGTGACCCTGCCCCGCCGCGTCCACAAACTGCTGGCCCCGGCGTCGGTGTTCGGCCACTGCGAGGCGCCCCACGGGTTGCCGGGGTTCACCCTGGATATGCAGTGGAACGAAACCAGTGAACAGGACAGCGCCAATACCTGGTTCAGGGAGCAGGTGGTCAAAGTCTGCGCTGAACAGGGATTACTCTGACCTTACGCATCGACGGTTGTGGTGGATGGAAGCGCTTAGCCGATCGCGACCTTACTGTAGGAATCGCGATCGATATCCAGCAATTCGACACTCAGTTGCACCTGCACACCTTCCGGCCATGGCCCAAGTTCCTGCACCACGGCCAGCAGGCTTTCTGACAGCTGCTTCTTGACCTGCGCCGAGCGTCCACTGAGCAACGCCAGGCGCACGGCGACAAAACCCCGCGGGTTCATGCCGGTGCCCACGCGAAAACTCTCGACCTTGAGTGAACGGCTCTTGATATCCAGCTCGGCGCCAAACTGACCGGAGGCCACCAATGCATGGTTCAGACGCAACAGGGCCTTGTCGGTGTCCAGTTGCGTCAGGTTGGCGGTGTATTCCAGGTGCAGGTGTGGCATGGGAGTCTCCGAAGTATCGATAGGAAGATTCCTAGATATACCACGGATAAAAGCATCAGACCTTTTTCGCCAGCCCGCGGTCGCTCATGAACGCCTCCAGCCGCGAACGCACCCAGCGCTCGGCCGGATCGGTGTCCACATGGCTGAGCCAGACCATGGACAGATCCAGGGTCGGCGTCTCGAATGGGTAGGGCTCACAAAACAGATTGCCCGACAGCGTCATGGCTTCGGCGGTGTAGTCCGGCAGGCTGGCGATCAGGTCGGTGCCGGCCAGCAGCGCCGGCAGCGCGCTGTATTGCGGCACCGACAGCACCACATGGCGCTTGCGCCCGATTTCCGCCAGCCACTCATCGGCAAACCCGGATACGTTGGCGGTGTGGGACACCAGCACATGGGGCCGCGCACAATATTCATCGAGGGTCAGCGGCCGGTCAGACGCGTCGGCGCGCAGCAAGCGGGGGTGGATATGGCGCAGCAACTTGCGCTTGGCATTCGCCGGCAGGCCACGGGTCTGGGTGATGCCGACGGTGATATCACCGGATGCCAGCAGATCGGGAATCCGCCAGTAATCCACATGCTGCACCACGAACACCACCATCGGCGCTTCCTGGCGCAAGGCGCGCAACAACGGCGGCAACAGGCCGAACTCGACGTCATCGGACAGGCCGATCCGGAAGGTCATGGTGCTGACGGACGGGTCGAAATCGTGGGTCAGGCTCAGGGCCGATGAAAGAGAGTCCAGGGCCGGCGACAGGTGCCGGATGATTTCCTCGGCCCGCGCGGTAGGTTCCATGCGGTGGCCGACGCGAATGAACAGCGGATCGTTGAACAAGGTGCGTAACCGGTTGAGCGCCGAACTGATGGTCGGCTGGCCGAGAAACAACTTCTCCGCCACCCGCGTCACATTGCGCTCGAGCATCAGTGCCTCGAAGACCACCATCAGGTTGATGTCGGCCTTGCGTAATTCATTGCGATTCATCGGCACCTGCCCTTTCCCCACGACAAGCCGCAGTTTAGAAAGCCCGAGGGGCTGCGTCTATGCGCGCACTGTTCATTGGGCGGCTTTACGACTATATATTCAGCTCTTCACGGTCGCAGGAACACTATCGTGCTGGTTATTCTCGCCGCGGCCTTCCTCCTGGCCGGGTTCTGCATCTGGGTCATCCAGTTTATCGCGCACCCCACCGCCCGCACGTTGCTGCGGGTATTCGTCGGCCTGTGCCTGGCGGCGGTGGTGGCGTACCTGGTCTTGGCGTCGGGTTATCCTATTTCGTTGCTGGTCTCATAACGACCCGAGGGGCCGGCGCCTGTTCCTGGCCCTGGCGCAAACGCAGCGCGGCCAACGCCGCGACCACCAGCACCACGGCAATCACCTTCAGGCCATTCATCGCGTTGCCGGTACTCATCTCAATCATGCCCATCACCGACGGCCCGACAAACCCGCCCAACAGCCCGCAGGCATTGACGAAACCCAGCCCGCCCGCCAAGGCGACGCCCTTGAGACGCGAGGCCGGGTAGAGGAAAACAATCGACTGCACCACAAAAAACATCACTGCCGACAGACAAAAGCCCAGCAGGCTGAACACCGGCCCCGACACCGACGCGATGCCCAACCCCAGCGCCATGGTCAGCAACCCGCTGATCAACAGGCGCCGCGCGCGGGTGGGTGTGGTCGCAAAACGCGGCAGCCACACTGCGCCCAAGGCGGCGGCGATCCAGGGCAGCGAGGTCAGCAACCCCACGCTCATGGTGCTCAATTCACCGTATTTGCTGATGATGCTCGGCAGGAAAAAGATCACCGTGTAGACCGTGATCTGATGGCAAAAATACACAAAGATCGCCAGCAGGATCTGCGGGGTCAGCCAGTTTTTCAACGCGTGGCCGCCCTCCCCGGCGCCTTCCTCGGTTTCCTGGGCAATGCGCTGTTCGATACCCTGCGCTTCCGCCGCCGTCAGCCACGGCGCCTGGCTCGGGCGGTCCGGCAACTTGCGCCAGACCACCCAGGCGAACGCCACCGCCGGCAAGCCTTCGAGCAGGAACATCCACTGCCAGCCATGCCAGCCGAGCAGCCCGTCCAGGCGCATCAACGCGGCGCCCACCGGGCCACCGATGATGTTGGCAAAGCACACGCCGAGCAGGAAATAGCCGGTGGCCCGTGCGCGTTGTTCGCGGTTGAACCAGTAGGTCAGATAGAGCATGACCCCGGGAAACAGGCCCGCTTCGGCGATGCCCAGCAGCAGGCGCAATACGTAGAACGAGGTCTCGCCCTGCACAAACGCCATGGCCGCCGAGATCAGGCCCCAGGTCACCATGATCCGCGCGATCCAGAAGCGCGCGCCGACTTTGTGCATGATCAGGTTGCTGGGGATTTCCGACAGTGCATACGTGAGGAAGAACAAGCCCGCGCCCAGCCCGTAGGCCGCGGCGGAGATGCCCAGGTCGACGTCCAGGTGGTGCTTGGCCAGGGCGATGTTGGTGCGGTCCAGAAAGCTCAGGATGTAGGCGATGATCAACAAGGGCATCAACTTGGCGAACATCAATTTGTTCAGCACCTGCGGTTCGCGGGCCTGGGTGGCGGTAGTCATCGGGCAGTTCCTCTTGGCGCCCCGCCAGCGCGGCTGGGGGGCGCATCAATGTTGTTCTAGGGTTCGAGTTGCACAACCAACGCCTGCGGGCGATGGGAAAACAATTGCAGCAGCGCGCCGCCCAGGGCGCAGCCGGCCATCACGAAAAAGCACACGGTGTAGCCATGCAGCGTGGTCCAGCCGCCGCCCATCGCGATCAGGCTGCCCATCAACACCGGCGCCAGGCCGCCGCCGATGAACATCGCGGTGGTGATGATGCCGTTGGCCGTGGAGGTGGCCGACGGCTCGGCCGAGTCGCAGGCCACCGCGTAGTAGATCGGCCAGACCGCATTGGCGACCAGGCCGAACAGCAACTGCACGACGATGATCAGGGTCAGGGTGCTGGCGAAGTAGAACGCGCCGACACTGGCGGCCATCCACAGCCCGCAGATGATCAGGGTGGTACGGCGGCCGATGATGTCCGACAACGACGGCCACACCAGTTGCCCGAGAATCCCGGTCAGGGTGAACACCACGCTCATCCCCGCCGACTGCGCCAGCGACAGCCCGACGATGTTGTAGAGGTAGGCCGGCAACACGATATTCACGCCCATGTACACCACCTGCGTGAGCAGGGTGTTCCCCGCCGTCAGCGCGATATTGCGGTTGCGCAGGGTGGCGACAAAGGTGCGCCAGGCGTCGCCCTTGATCTGGCTGGCCGGGGCATTGTCCGGTGGCGTCATGCCTTTGGCGGCGATGTCGACGTACAGCGCGGTGATGCGTTCGGCCGTGGAATACCGCGCCCAGAAGATCATCAGCGGCAAGGCCATCACGAAGGCGAAGAAGAACACGTAGCGCCAGTTGTCCTCGCCGAAGGTGCTGATCACAAAGCTGGCGACGATGCCGCTGAGCATCGCGCCGATCGGGTAACCGGTGTGGTGCGCGCCGAGGGCAAAACCGCGGCGTTCCACCGGCCACCATTCGGCGGTGTTGCTCACGCCCACCGGTTCGCCCCAGCCCGCGCCGAGGTTGACCCCGACACGCAGGGCGATAAACGTCGCGAGGTTGCCGCTCAACGCCTTGAACCCGGACAGAAACGAGATCGCCGTGTAGCCCAGCACCAACGGCACCTGGAACCGCGCGCGCTTCCAGCCACCGCCGTAGCGGTCGCTCCACATCGAACCCGGGATATCCAGCAGGGCCAGGGCGAGCATGATCACCGTGGCCACGGTGCCCCACTGATCGGCGGACAAATCGAAATGCTTGGAGATGGTCGGCCCCAGGCGCAATACGATCTCACGGTCGTAGGCGTTGAGAATCCAGATCATCCAGCAAACCAGCAGCGACACCCAGGAATGCCGGTGAATGCTGCGCAGCGACGCTTTTTTTAAAGTTGCCATGAGCCTCTCCAGGCGCGCGAGGGCGCGCACTGACACAAGGTTGCGAAGGAATGTTGCTGATCGAACACACGCGCTAGCTGGCGAACCGTCGCTCGGCTATTCCTTGCACGCCCAACCCGGTAATGGTGAACAGCGCGCCGCGCTGCTGGCCGTCGTGCGGAAAACGCGGCAGCGGCGGCTTGGCCATGGAGGTCACAAACAGGGTGTCGAGGTTCGGCCCGCCGAAGGTCAGGCTGGTGACCTTCTTCACCGGCATTTGGATGATTCGGTCGACGTGACCATCGGGGGTGTAGCGCACCAGCTTCCCGGCATAGACCAAGGCCTGCCACAGGCAACCTTCGGCGTCCACGGTGCAACCGTCCGCGGCGCCGCCACCCGAGGTGTCGACCTTGGCGAAGGTGCGCCGGTTGCTGACATTGCCGCTGGCGAGGTCGTAGTCGTAGGCCCAGATCTCGCCCGACCAGGTGTCGCAAAAGTACAAGGTGTCCCCGGACGGGCTCCAGCACGGGCCATTGGAAACGATGATGCCTTCGTCCAGGGTGTGCAGGCGCAGGTCCGGGTCCAGGCGGTAGAGTCTGGCGCTGGCGCGGTCTTCCTGGGTGTCCATGGAACCGAAGACAAAGCGGCCCTGGCGGTCGACCTTGCCGTCGTTGAGACGGTTGTTCGGCAGGTGCGGTTCAGGGTCTTCGATCAGCGCCAGTTCGCCACTGGTCAGGTCCAGAGTGTGTACGCCATTCTGCAGGGCGACGATGGCCGCCGCGCCGTTGTGGCGCAGGGCCATGGAGCCGATTTTCTGGCCCACGTCCCAGGCACGCAGTTCGCGGCCGTCGTCGGTGCAACGCAGGATGCGGCCGTCGGCGCTGTCGATCCAATACAGCCGCTGTTGTTCGACGTCCCACACCGGGCCTTCGCCCAGGGTGGTCTTGACGTCCACAAGCACTTCGATACGCATGGTGTGATCCCCTTATTGTTGTTGTGTGGGATTCGGGCCGCGCCAGCACGCGGCCGTGTCGTCGGTTAGAAATTGACCTGGTCGCGCCCCTTGAGCCCGAGGATGTCCCGCGCTTCATCCGGCGTGGCGACGCGATGGCCGAGGGCTTCGATCACGCTGCGAATGCGCCGTACCTGATCGGCGTTCGAAGCGGCCAATTTGCCCGGCCCGTCCCACAACGAATCTTCCAGGCCGACCCGGGCATGGCTGCCCATGGACAGGCCCATGGTCGCCAGCGGAATTTGCCCACGCCCGGCACCGAGGATCGACCACACATAATCGTCGCCAAACAGGCGATCGGCGGTACGACGCATGTGTGCCAGGTCTTCCGGGTGCCCGCCGATGCCACCGCGCAGGCCGAACACCGATTGGATGAACAGCGGCGGCTTGAGCAGGCCACGTTCCAGGAAGTGCGCGGCGGTGTAGAGGTGGCCGATGTCGTAGCACTCGATCTCAAAACGGGTGCGGTTCTCGGCGCAGGAATTGAGGATGTGGGCAATGTCGCGGAAGGTGTTGCGAAAGATCCGGTCGTCACTCTCTTCCAGGTATGGACGCTCCCAGTCGTGCTTGAACTCGGTAAAGCGGTTGAGCATTTCGTACAGGCCGAAGTTCATCGAGCCCATGTTCAGCGAGGCCAATTCCGGCTTGAACTGCATCACCGGCTGTAGGCGTTCTTCCACGCCCATGGTCGGCGCGCCACCGGTGGTGATGTTGATCACCACGTCGCTGGCGGCCTTGATCTGCGGCAGGAATTCAGCAAACAACGCCGGGTCCTGGCTGGGGCGGCCGTCGTTGGGGTCACGGGCATGCAGGTGAACAATCGCCGCGCCGGCTTCGGCGGCGCCGATGGCGGCGGCGGCAATTTCCTCGGCGGTGATGGGCAAATGCGGCGACATCGACGGCGTATGGATGGCACCGGTCACGGCACAGGTAATGATCACAGGACGTTTTTTGGACATGACGATTCTCCGACTTTTATTCTTATGAAAAAAATCCTGGGTACAGCTCGAGGTTCTTCCTTGGCGACTGGCGCCGCGTCCTACAGGTACTCGACGTTACCGTCGACACTGATCGCCTGGCCGGTCACGTTGCGGGCGGCGGGCGAACAGAGGAACAGCGCCATGGCCGCGACGTCTTCGGCGGTGACCATGCGTTTGAGGGAAATTTTGTTGAGGTATTCCTGGCGCATCTCGGGTTCGGGTACGCCGACCTGCTCGGCACGGGCGCGAATCACCGCGTCCATGCGCGGGCCTTCGACGATGCCAGGCAGCAAGGCATTGACGCGGATGTCACTCTCGCCCAACTCCGAGGCCAGGGATTTCATCAGGCCGACAATCGCCCACTTCGTCGCCGCATACGGCGTGCGCCACGCGTAGCCCAGACGCCCGGCCACCGAGGCGATATGCAACAGATGGCCGTGGGACGATTGCTTGAGCATCGGCACCGCATGGTGGGCAAAACGGTATTGCGCGGTCAGGTTGATGTTGATGGTGGCTTGCCATTCGGCGTCGCTGATCGCGTCGATACCGCCAGTGGGGCCGGCGATGCCAGCGTTGTTGACCAACACGTCGAGGCCGCCGAAATGCTCGCGCTGCACCTCGAACACCGCCGCGATCTGCGCGGCATCACTGACATCGGCGCGGGTGGCGACGCTGCCTGGGTATTTGTCGCGAAACGCCGCCAGAGCCGGTTCGCTGACATCACACACATGCACCTGGGCACCGGCTTCCAGGTACGCCGCGGCCAACACTTCACCGATGCCGGCAGCCCCGCCGGAAATCAATACACGTAACCCAGGATAGGGCTGTAGCCGCTGTAGGACACTCATGCACGTTTACCTCCTGAAGCAGACGACCGCGAACGGTCGTTCTTGACGAGCAGGCGCGCCAGGGAATCGGCGGCCTGCATGATGTCATCGGTCACCGCCGCCCGTGCGCCAGCGCCGTCGCGGGCGGCCAGGGCTTCGACGATGCGCGTATGCGCCTCCATCGAGCGTTGCAGGTGAGCTTTATCGGGGGCGACCAGGGCAAAGCACGGCCCCATGTGCAGCCAGAAATTCTCCACGGCGGCCATGGTCAGCTCGGCCTGGGCCACTGCGTAAATCCGGCGGTGGAAGGCGAAGTTGGTCCACAGGTAGCGCGACACATCGACTTCGTCGGCGGCGTGCTGCATTTGCTGGCACAGGTCGGTGATTTCGTCGAGGTCGGCTTTTTTCAGGAGCAATACCGCCTTCTCGGCCAGCAAGCCTTCCAGAGCAACCCGCGCATCGCGGATTTCGCGCAGGCGCTCGACCGTCATCATGCGGACCCGCAGACGCGAGGTTTCGGTGACTTCAAAGGCGTTTTCGGCGCTGAGGCGTTGCAGGGCTTCGCGCACCGGCATCGGGCTGGAGCCGAGCGCTTCGGCCAGGCCACGGATGGTGAGTTTCTGGCCAGGCTGGAAACGGCCACTCATCAACGCTTCGCGGATCTGGCGGTAGACCTGGTCTTGCAAGGTATCGCGGGACACCTGGCGCAGGGTGGGCAGGAGGAGCGGACCATCTGTCATGAGGCAAACCTGTGTTGTGGTTCTTATGCCTCCAATATGTGATCACAAATCAAATATGTCAAATAGTTTGCCTATTCCCGAGAAACGCCCGTTGCACATTTGGGAGCGGGCATGCCCGCTCCCACCGATCACGCTTCAGGGTTTCAGCGGAATTTCCCGATCCCGCTCCGAAAGCTCCGTGCCGTCGTCGGGATGCTTCCAGGTCTGCGGCTTTTCTTCCTCCAATTGCCGCCTGCGTCGCTCCTGCTCCCGTTCGTCCCGCTGTTTCTGTTCGTCAGTCATAGGCACCCCCGACCGTAAGAATTGGTTACGCCTGCAAGCATAGAACAAGGACGCCGCCGTGGGTCTGCACCGACCACTGATAATCAAAACGCATCAATAGATCAAAAATATTCACTTATCATTTCTAAATGTGTCAGCCACTATCCTTGGCCTTAAGCGAAACAAGCACTTTAAAAAGAACGCTGGAGACACAAAAGCATGACTAGCCCTACCCGCCCCGACTCTGCCCGTTCGAAAATTGGTGCGGTTTTCCGCGTTACTTCGGGCAACTTCCTCGAACAGTTCGACTTCTTCCTGTTCGGCTTCTACGCCACCTACATCGCTGCCGCGTTCTTCCCCGCCGCTAATGAGTTTGCGTCATTAATGATGACCTTTGCCGTGTTCGGCGCGGGCTTCCTGATGCGTCCGTTGGGTGCGGTCATCCTGGGTGCCTACATCGACGATGTGGGGCGGCGCAAAGGGTTGATCGTGACGCTGTCGATCATGGCCAGCGGTACGCTGCTGATTGTGCTGGTGCCGGGTTATCACACCATTGGCCTGTGGGCTCCGGCGCTGGTGTTGCTCGGCCGTCTGCTGCAAGGCTTCTCGGCCGGTGCGGAACTGGGCGGGGTGTCGGTGTACCTCGCAGAAATGGCCACCCCCGGCCGCAAAGGTTTCTACACCAGCTGGCAGTCGGGCAGCCAACAGATCTCCATCGTGGTCGCCGCCGCGCTGGGCTATGGCCTGAACGTGTGGATGCAACCGTCGGTCGTGGCCGACTGGGGCTGGCGCATTCCGTTCGCCGTCGGTTGCGTGATCATTCCGTTCATCTTTGTGCTGCGGCGCAACCTTGAGGAAACCGAAGAGTTCGCCAACCGCAAACATCGCCCGAGCATGCGTGAAGTGCTGGCGACCCTGGCGAAAAACTGGTCCGTGGTCATCGGCGGCATGTTGATGGTGGCCATGACCACCACCGCGTTCTACCTGATCACCGTGTACGCGCCGACCTTCGGCAAGACCGTGCTGCAACTGACCACGTCCGATGCGTTGCTGGTGACCCTGTTGGTGGCGATCTCGAACTTTGTCTGGCTGCCCATCGGCGGCAGCCTGAGCGACCGCTTCGGGCGCAAACCGGTGCTGGTCGCGATGACCGCGCTGACGGTGCTCACGGCTTATCCGGCGTTGTCCTACGTGGTAAACGCTGCGAGCTTTGCGCATATGCTGGAAACCCTGCTGTGGTTCTCCTTCCTGTACGGCATGTACAACGGCGCGATGATCCCGGCGCTGACCGAAATCATGCCGGTGGAAGTGCGCGTGGCGGGCTTCTCCCTGGCCTATAGCCTGGCGACTGCGGTCTTCGGCGGTTTCACTCCGGCGATCTCCACCTGGTTCATTCACGTCACCGACGACAAAGCCTCGCCGGCCTACTGGTTGATGTTCGCCGCCCTGTGCGCCCTGTGCTCGACCCTCGCGCTGTATCACCGTGCCAATACCCGCGGGCAGGTCATGCAAGAGGCGGCGCAATGAAAGCGCTGTCGCAAACCCTGACGGCCCTGGCCCTCGGTGCCCTGGCACTGACGGCCCAGGCCGAACAACTCAAGGTGATGACCTCCGGTGGCTTCACCGCTGCCTACAAGCTGCTGGGCCCGCAATACGCCCAGCGCAGCGGCGACACCCTCGACACCGTCCTCGGCCCGTCCATGGGCAAGGCGCCGGAAGCGATTCCCAACCGCCTGGCCCGTGGCGAACACGCGGATGTGGTGATCATGGTCGGCTACGCCCTGGATGAGCTGATCAAACAGGGCAAGGTCGACAAAGCGTCCCGCGTGGAACTGGCGGATTCGCGAATCGGCCTGGTGGTGAAAGCCGACGCGGCCAAACCGGCCATCGGCACCGATGCCGAACTCAAAGCGGTGTTGCTCAAGGCCAAGTCCGTGGCGTATTCGGACAGCGCCAGCGGCGTGTATGTCGAGAAGGAACTGTTCAAGAAACTCGGCATGCCGGCCAAGGGCACCATGATCGAACGCATCCCCGTGGCCGAACAGGTCGCCAAGGGTGACTACGAGGTGGGCTTGCAGCAGGTGGCGGAACTGTTACCGGTGCCGGGGGTGACTTACGTCGGCAAGATCCCTGAAGACGTGCAATCGGTGACGCGCTTCGCCGCGGGTATTCCGGTCAACGCCGAACACCCGGCGCAGGCCAGGGCGCTGCTGCACTACCTGGCCTCGCCCGAGGCGCAACCAGTGGTGCAATCCACCGGCCTGGACTCGGTGTCACGCTGACCGAAACGGCAGCTCCCGCACCAACCGCTCCAACTCCAGCGCCGCTGGCGGCAACGTCCGTCCGCGGCGCTTGATCAAGCCCACATTGCGCATCACCTGCGGTTCCACCAGCGGCACACTCAGCAGGATCGGGTGTTCAGTGCCCGGCATGGCAATCGACGGCACCATCGCCACACCCAGCCCCGCCTCGACCAAGCCGATCATGGTGGTCACGTGGTGCGTCTCGCAAATACTCGGCTTTTTCACCCGCACGCCGCGCAGGGCCTGGTCCAGCAGAAAACGGTTGCCCGAGGTTTTGTCCACCGTGATGTAGTCATGCTCGTAGGCCTCGGCCCAGCTCACGCTGGCGCGCTCGGCCAGCGGGTGATCGCGGCGGCAGGCCAGCACATAACGCTCCTGAAACAGCAACTCGAACTCCACCTCATCGGCCAGGCTGCCGCTGAAACTCACGCCGAAATCCGCCTCGCCGCTTTCCACCGCATTGCACACCTCACCGGCACTGGCATCCAGCACCCGCAGGCGAATCTTGGGGTAGAGCTTGTGGAATGCCGAGATCACGTGAGGCATGAAGTAATACGCAGTGGACGGCACACACGCGATGGTCACATCGCCCATCCGCGTGGAGGCGACGTTGCTGATGCCCATCAGCGCGATGTCGAGGTCGTCGAGGATACGCTCGACCTGCGGCAGGAAGGCGCGCCCGACCATGGTCAGGCTGACGCGGCGCGTGGTGCGCTCGAACAGCTTCACGTCGAGGGCGGTTTCGAGCTTTTCGATGCGCCGGCTGAGCGCTGGCTGCGAGATCCGGATGGCATCGGCGGCGCCGCGAAAACTACCCTTGTCTACTACGGCGCGAAAGGCTTGGAGGTCGTTGAGGTCGAAGTTGATGATCACGGTAGGAAGCCAGTGGGAATCGGGATGGAGGGCATTATCGTATGGCAGGTGACGGGGCGCCATGTGCGTAAGGACCGGCGCCCGGATACGCCAGGTTGTCAGTATGAAACTGCGCAGTATGGCGCGTTTCGACGGCCTGCGAACCTGTCAGGAATGACAGTACCGCTGGTCTTGCGCAGTGTTGACGACGGGCTGGCGCGGGGCTTTTATTAAGCATGTCGCACTGCGTCGGTGCGCAGTAGGACATCAGGGTTTAGAGGATACGAACAATGAGCGACAGACAGAACGGCACGGTGAAGTGGTTCAACGATGAAAAAGGCTATGGGTTCATCACTCCGGACAGCGGGCCCGACCTGTTCGTACACTTCAGGGCGATTGAGGGCACTGGATTCAAATCATTGAAAGAAGGACAGAAAGTCAGCTTCGAAACGACAAAAGGGGAAAAAGGCATGCAGGCGGACAAAGTCCAATTGATCAGCTGATAAGCCTGCGACTCACCGCGTCACCCCGCCCACCCTGGGCCATGTATTGCACTGAAAATGGAGAACGGCCATGTCCAGAAAGACTCCACAGACTGCAATCTTCATCAGCAGCGAAACTGCCGCCCACGATGCACAGGACGTTTTCTTTCGCAGCAGCACCGCCCAGGGTGGTCAGGTGCTGCGCGAAGGGCAAACCGTCACCTACGAATTGGAACGGGGGCCGGGGGGCGAGTGGCAAGCGGTCAATATCAGGATCGTGGAAGAACCGACGCTGAATTAGCGCCATCCTGCGCGCCGCCACTCGCGGCGCACTTCACTACAGCTGAAAGCGTGCCACCGCCTCGTTCAGTGCGACCGCCAGTTGCGCCAGTTCCCGGCTCGCGCCGTTGATCTGCCCGGCGCCGGAAGACGATTGCGCCGACAAGTCGCGAATGTTGACGATGTTGCGATCGACTTCCTTGGCGACCTGGGCCTGCTCCTCGGCGGCGCTGGCGATGACCAGGTTGCGCTGGTGAATCTGGTCGATGGAATCGGTGATCTGGCTCAGGGCACCGCCGGCGCCTTCCGCCAACGCCAGGGTGTCGGTGGCGCGTGCGGTGCTCGACTGCATCGAGGTCAGTGCGTGGTCGGAACCCGCGCGCATGGCGCTGACCATCTGGTCGATTTCCAGGGTCGATTGCTGGGTGCGGTGCGCCAGGGCGCGCACTTCGTCGGCCACGACCGCAAAACCGCGTCCGGACTCCCCGGCCCGCGCCGCTTCGATGGCGGCATTGAGGGCCAGCAGGTTGGTCTGCTCGGCGATGGAGCGAATCACGTCGAGTACCTTGCCGATATCCCGCGATTGCTCGGCGAGGTGTTGCACCAGGGTCGAGGTCTCGCCGATGTTGCTGCTCAGGGCTTGAATCGCGCTGACCGTTTCGCCCACGCGATGCTGGCCTTCGCGCGCCGTTTCATTGGACACCCGCGTGGACTCGGAGGTGGACACCGCGTTGCGCGCCACCTCGTCAGCTGCGGAAGTCATCTCATTGACGGCAGTGGCGGCCAGCTCGATTTCCGCGGTCTGCTTTTGCAGGCTGCGGCTGCTTTGATCGGTGATGCCGTTCAGGTCGGTAGCCGACGACGCCAACTGCCCGGCCGACTGGCGAATCAGCTGCAAGGTGCCGCGCAGGCTGGCTTGCATACTCTGCAGCGCCACGAGCAGGCGGGTCACTTCGTCGTCGCCGGTCACCGCCACCGTTTCGGTCAGGTCGCCACGGGCAACGTTTTCCGCGGCCCGCACCGCATGGCTCAGCGGGCCGACGATGCTGCGTGTCAGCAGCCAGGCCAGCGCCACGGTACTCAAGGCGGCCAGGAGCACAAAGCCGAAGACCATCGTGCGCGAACGGCCATACTGCGCCTCGGCCGCCAGCCCTTGTTGGTTGATCTGCGCGTTGTAATAGTCGGCCAATGCGTTGAGCTGGGCGCCGGAGCCATCGACCACGGTTTTCATATCCACCAACAGCAACTTATTGAGCTCAGCCCCCTGTTGCTGGTCGGCCAGCGCAAACGAGCGGGTCAGCCCTTGCTGGTACTGGCGCAGCGAGACCTGGAACTGCTCATACAACGCGCGCACTTCGGGGCTGTCGATCACGGCGTCGAGGTCGGCCAGCTTTTTGCTCAGGTCCTGGCTGCGCGTGTCCATCTGGCTGCGGTATTGCGGGATGCTTGCCGGGTTCGGGTCCAGCGCCATGCGCAAAGAGATGGTCCGAATGCGCAACATGATCTCGCGGATATCCGAGACCAGACGCATTTTAGGCACCAGCCCACGCTCGACCTGGACCGCACTTTCACGAATGCTGGCCATGTTCGAGAGCGCAAAAAAACCGAGTACGGCCACCAGCAAAGCAATCAGGGCAAAACCCAGGCCCGCGCGACGGGCGATGGACAGGCTACGTAAGGACATTTTTCGAGGCTCTTTTATTAGTGATCAGATGTCATACAAGAGCATTTCGGCCGCCAGGATCAGGACTTTAGAGACGTCATCCATTTCCCCGCGTGCGCCTGCGATCAGTCATGCAGGATTACAGGGAGATTTGCGTATGCGGAAAAATCCCTGCACGGGAAAGAACCTGATCTCTCCATCTGAAACGAAAAAGCCTGCAGAACGCTCGGTTCAGCAGGCTTTTCGCTGCGGGCATCGGTCAACCGCCCTCAAGCGCACCCGCACGGGGTTGACGCTCGAACCGCGACTTCACACGCCTTGTCGATCCATCGACTACTGACAAGTCCCACCTTTGTGATGCGACCCCGTGCCCCCGACCGGATGTGTCCCCTTCGGACACGCTGCGGCAAAAAACGGGCTACACGCCAACACCACCAAAACCCCGACCAATAACAGCTTCTTCATACCATCCTCCGTGATCGTCACGACATATGATGGCACAAAGATATCACACCTCCACAAAACCGATACTCGGTTACTTCGCCCAAGCCTGCGGGCCGCTGAAGAACGCCTGCGCATTGCTGTCCAACGTCTCCAGGTGATACCCGCCCTCCTGCACGATCACACAGGGCAACCCCAGGCCGCGGATGTGCTCACCCAAGCGCGCAAACCCGTCCCGCGTCACCGCGACTTTGCTTTGCGGGTCCAGTTCGTAGATATCGAAGCCCAGGGAGAGCACCAGCACATCCGCAGAAAAGTCCTTCAGCGCCTTGAGGGCCAGTTCGAGTTGTTCAAAGAACACCGCCTCGCTGGCACCGTGGGGCATCGGCAGGTTGAGGTTGAAACCTTCGCCGGCCGCGTTGCCGCGCTCGTCGGCAAAACCGGCGACAGCCGGGTAGAAGTTGGTCGGGTCGCCGTGGATCGACACGTAGAGCACGTCGTCGCGGTCGTAGAAAATCTCCTGAATGCCTTGGCCGTGATGCATATCGGTATCCAGCACCGCGACGCGCTGGAAGCCTTCGCGCAACACCTGCGCCGCCACCGCGGCATTGTTGATGTAGCAGAAGCCGCCCGCCGCATCGAAGCGTGCGTGATGACCGGGGGGGCGACACAGCGCGTAGGCGGCGGGCGCGCCATCGAGGACGGCCTTGGCGGCAGCGACGGCGCTTTGGGCCGACCAATAGGCCGAGCGCCAGGTCCGTTCGCCGACCGGGCAACTGCCATCCGCCAGGTAGCGTGCGGCTTGGGCGAGGATGCCGCGCAGGGCGTTGGGTTCACGCACGAAGATGTTGGACATGACTTCGTCGCCCCACTCTTCAGGGATTTCCTTCCAGCGCGGGTAAGCCTCCTGAAGGAAGGTCAGGTAGGGCGCACCGTGTACCGCCAGCAGCGGCTCAAGGCCGTGGTCCTCGGGTGACACAATCTCAAACCCCAGGGTTTGCGCGGCCCGCAGCAGGTTGCGGGCGCGCTCGGGGACTTCCTGCGGCGTTCGCATCTGGCCACGGGAGTAGTAGCTGCGCGGATGATGCAGGAGTTGTTCGGGGTGGAAGAACGTTTGCATGGGAATCTCCTGAGTGAACACGCTGCCGGTGGGCGCTGGCTTGCCTGCGGCCCGGCAGGTCGTCTTCAGTCGTCCTGAATGAGGCGGTCAGTTGGCTTGGCCGGCACGTTTCAACACGGCGTTGAGTAAAACATCGGCGCCCTGGCGCACATCCTCGGGCAGTACGTCTTCGGCTTCGTTGTGGCTGAGGCCGCCGACGCAGGGGATGAAGATCATCGCCGTCGGGCAATAGCGTGCGAGGTGGATGGCATCGTGGCCGGCGCCGCTGACGATGGGCTGCTGGCTGTAACCCAAGGCGTCCACCGCCGCTTGCACGCAGGCCACGCATTCGGCATCGAACGGCGTCGCTGGGCTGATCCAGTGAGGGCTGATGGTGACGCTCAGGCCGCGCTTCTGCGCGATGGCCTGCAAGCGCGCCCTGACCTGCTGCTCCATCGCCTCAATGTCGGCGTCGCGGTGATGGCGCAGGTCGACGGTGAAGGTCAGCAAACCGGGAATGGTGTTGCGCGAAGACTTGGCAATGCTCAACTCGCCGACGGTGGTGAGGCCCTGGGGGGCGAAATCCATGGCGAGGCATTCCAGGGCCTGGATCATTTTCGCGGCGCCATACAGCGCGTCCTTGCGCAGCGGCATCGGTGTGGTGCCAGCATGCGCGGCCAGCCCTTCGACCCGCACATCGAGCCAGCGAATCGCCTGGCCGCCGCTGACCACGCCGATGCTCTTGGCGTGGTCCTCAAGGATCGGGCCTTGCTCGATATGGGCTTCGAAATACGCATCCACCGCCCCGCCCAGGGCACGCTTGCCGTGGCAGCCGAGTGTGCGCAAGGCGTCGGCCACGCTGATGCCGTCGGCATCGGTGGTGGCCAGGGCTTGGTCCAGCGCCAAGGTACCGGTGAACACGGCGGAGCCGAGCATGGCGGGGGTGAAACGGGCGCCCTCCTCGTTCGTCCATACCGCGATTTCCAGCGGCTTGCGGGTCTGGATGCCATGGTCGTCGAGGCTGCGCATCACCTCCAGGCCGGCCAGCACGCCGTAGACACCGTCAAAGCGGCCGCCTTCCGGCTGGGTGTCGAGGTGACTGCCGATCATCACCGGTGCGGCGTCCTTATCCGTACCGGCACGCCGGGCGAACAGGTTGCCGATGGCGTCCATGCTCAGGCTCAGCCCGGCGGCCTTGCACCAGTGGCTGAACAGCTCGCGACCGGCGTGGTCTTCGGCGCTCAACGCCAGGCGGCAACTGCCGCCGCGCGCGGTCGCGCCGACTTCGGCCATGGCCATCAGGCTGGCCCATAAACGCTCACCCTTAATCTTCAACATTGCACCCGCTCCATTAAACACCAGGGGCCATTTCCAGACGGTGGGCAGTGGCGTGGCGGCGCGACAAGGCCAATACGCTCACCAGCGAGACCGCCGCGATCAGGCTGTAAAACACTGCCATCGGCCACCATTGGCCTTGGTATTCGTGGGCCAGCCAGGTGCCGATCAACGGCGTCAGGCCACCGGCCAGCGCACCGCACACCTGATAGGCCAGGGAAATCGCGGTGTAGCGCACGCGGGTTTCAAACAGGCCGCTGACAAAGCCCGCGATCACCGCATAAAACGAGGCCATGCACACCACCGCCAGGGCGATGCCGAGGATGATCAACGGCGCCTCACCGCTGCTGACCAGCACGAACATCGGGTAAGGCGACGCCATCGCCAGCACCGTCATCGCGCAGAGGAAACGCGTGGCGCCGACCTTCTCCGCGACCCAGGCCGCCAGGGGCTGTACGCAGAACTGGATGATGGCGACGACGAACAGGCACTCCAAAATCAACGAGCGCGGTAGGCCCAGTTGCTGAGTGCTGTAGGCAATCATAAAGGTGTTGGTGAAATACACGCCGGCGATGCCCAGGGTGTTGGCACCGATGCACAGCAGCAGCGGGCGCCAGGCGGTTTTCAGCACCTCGATCACCGGGGCCTGGTCCGGCTTGAGCGCCCGCGCCTTTTCGGCCAAGGCTTTGTCTTCGAGGAACTCAGGCGACTCGTTCACCCCCAGGCGAATCGCCAGGCCAACGATTAACAGCAAGGCGCTGGCCAGGAACGGCAGACGCCAGCCCCAACTGAGCAGGTCTTCTTCGGGTAAACGGGTCACCGCGCTGAACGCCAGCAGCGACAGAATCAGCCCCGCCGGGCTGCCCAACTGAGCAAAGGAGGCAAAGAAATTGCGGCGGCCCTTTGGCGCGTGCTCGCCGGCCATCAACACCGCCCCGCCCCACTCGCCACCGACGGCGATGCCCTGCACGATGCGCAACAGCACCAGCAGGACCGGCGCCGCGACGCCGATCTGTGCGTAGCTCGGCAACAACCCGATGCACACCGTGACCACGCCCATCATGACCAGAGTGATCACCAGCGACTTCTTGCGGCCGATGCGATCGCCGATATGCCCGAACACAATGCCGCCCAACGGCCGCGCGAAAAAGCCTACGGCAAAGGTGCCGAACGCGGCCATGGTGCTGAACAATTTATCTTCGGAAGGGAAAAACAGCTGACCGAACACCAACGCGGCGGCGGTGGCGTAGATGTAAAAGTCGTACCACTCGATCATGGTGCCGATGAAAGCGGCGGCCGCAGCACGGCGAGGCTGGGGCGAAGCGGAAGGCTTCATGGGGTGGGCTCCTTTGGTTATTTTTTTGGCAGGAGAAAGGTCGAACGCATGCGCTCTGATGGCGCTTGTTGAGGGTGATTTATCGTCGCGGGGCTATGATTAGTCAATTTTCTATTTATTATTCCAATTATAAATACTGCTTATTATTGAGCCGCGCCATGCCCGAAACCCGTCGCGATATTCACCCGCTGCTCAACGACCGCCTGGACTGGAACCTGCTGCGCACCTTCCGCGTCATTGGCCAGGAACTGAGCATCAGCCGCGCCGCCGCACGCCTGCACCTGACTCAGCCGGCCATCAGCCAGGCCCTCAAACGCCTGGAAGAACAACTCGACTGCCAACTCATCGCCCGCCGTGGCCCGCGCTTCGTACTGACCGAGGCCGGCGAACAGATCTTCGCCATCGCCGGCGAGATGTACGGCCAGGTCTCGCAGATGAGCAACGCCCTGCAAAAACCCGGCGATGAAGTGATCGGCAAAGTGCGCCTGCTGATGATCAGCCGCATCAACTCCAACACCTTCGATGAGTTCCTGGCCGACTTTCACCGCGAACACCCGCGGGTCGACCTGGAGGTCGAGGTAATGCGCAGCTCCGACATCGTCGCCGCCCTGCTGGAAAAAACCGCCACCCTGGGCCTGAGCCTCAACCGCCGGCCACAGCCGCGCCTGGAACAACATCTGTTCCTGCACCAGCGCTATGGTTTTTTCTGCGGCAAACACCACCCACTGTTCGGCCGCAGCGGCTTGGCCGAAGGGGACTTGCAGTCGGAAAACTTCGTCAGTTTTACCAGCGACCAGATCGGCGGGATGCTCTCGCCGTTGACCATATTCCGCGATCAGCAGGGGTTCAGCGGGCGGATCGTGGCGTCGTCATCCAGCCTGGAAGAAGTGCGCCGCCTGGTCATCGCCGGGTTTGGCCTGGGCTGCCTGCCGATTCATGTGGTGGCGGAGGATGTGCAGAACGGACTGCTCTGGCGATTACCGCCGGATGAGGGAATTGCGGATGTGGATATCCATGTGTTGTGGCATCGGGAGCAGAAGATGAGTCGCGCAGAAACAGTGTTTATCGACAGTTTGTTGGCTCGTCTGGCGCGGTAGTCGAATGTATTTAGCGATTTATCAGACGGCTCTCTCAGGCGAACTCAATAGGGCCTTGGCTTGTTCATTCTGGACTTCGGCGAACTTTGTAAACTCTTTCCTCGTCAACTAAAGTTCAGCTCGTTGAAAAAATCGTTTTTGCTTCGCCAATTAATGACATCTGTCACACCGGCCAGGCCGAACTTTAAAAAAGTTCATCAATACCAACGAACACATCTCTGACGCACTCATCTAGCAGCAGGAACAGGAATAACATTATACGTTCCTATACTTAATGAAGCTTAAACAACCACCTTCAAAAAATAATAAACCGCGCCTGACTCTACTCAGTATCCTGCGCCACCTATCAGGTGAATTGAACCGAGCACTGCTATGGCTCTCGATTCTTCAGGATCCTTTTTGCGGCGCCAATAATTTCTTTCAGCGACGTTTCATCTGCCTGATAGGCAATGTCGCATAGGCAGTGGCGAAGGTTCGCGGCGGTTGGTTCAGCGTGATCCCGGCTCGTGAAAAAAGCATCCAGTCCCACGCCCAGGACGTCGCCGATTCGCTCCAACATCTCGATGCTAGGGGCGTATTCGCCCCTCTCGTAACGACTCACTGTCATCGACTCACACCCCAGTGCTTCGGCAAGGGCGGCCTGTGTCCATTTATTGTCTAGTCGTAAGTGCTTGATTCGCTTGCCTATACGTATAGTGGCACTTTGCTTCATCTGAAATATCACTTAAAATCAAATACTTACACCTATTCACCTCCCCAGGAAGATCATAAAAAGGCTAGATTGCTATTATTTTCTAGCCAATTTCAGTATAGTCATTTTTTGACTATCTGAACGATGTTGAATTGCTAAGGAATTTTCCCATGGACGCCGAAAATTATGCCTGCCGGAAAATGCGATTGATTTTTGGTGCCTGCAGGTACCCGCGTTTGAGAAGCACCCAGCATTTATTTGTCGTTACAGGTCAAAAAACACCGCTCCTATTGCCTATGGTTGGGTAACTGGGGGGGTAAACGTTCATGCTCACACCTTCCCACCTTCAACAACTGACACGACAAGGCATGATCGAACAGGCGTTACGCCAGGTCGATATCGAGCACGAATTCAGCCTGGTTTTTCAGCCGGTGATTGATTTGCGCAGCTGGCGCACCGTAGCGTTCGAGGCATTGGCACGCTGGAACAGCCCAGAGCTAGGTGACGTGCCTCCCGGCCAGTTCATTCCGATTGCCGAGCGGATCGGCCTGATAAATCGCCTGACCACTCACCTGCTCAGCAAGGCATTGCTGATTGCCTCTGACTGGCCCCGCCACATTTGCCTTTCTTTTAACTTGTCCGCGCACGACTGTGCTTCAGACGAAATCGCCGGACAAATAATCGAAATCATCAAGGCCAGCCATTTCGACGCCAGGCGACTGGACCTGGAAATAACCGAAACAGCGATCATGCAGGATGTTGTTAAAGTGCAACATACTATTGACAGGTTCTGTCGGCTAGGTTGCGGAGTGGCCCTTGACGATTTCGGCACTGGATACTCCAGCCTTAGCCAACTACTTTCGCTGGCGCTCACTAAAATAAAAATAGATCGAACCTTTATTACTGGCATTGACGAAAACCCAACCAGCTACAAAATTGTAAAGTCTCTAGTTGCTTTGAGCAGTGACATGCAACTGGAATGTATAGCCGAGGGCGTGGAAACTCGCGAGGAATTGGAAGCCTTGATTAGCCTGGGTTGTTTTTTTGTCCAAGGTTATTACTTTTCGCAGCCCATGCATCATTCGCACATAGATAATTGGCTCAAAGACAATTGAATGGTTCGTGGCATGTCAAAAACTCAATGTCGAGCGCTGACTGAAGTGCAGACCTTCGCAAGGTTTCTCTAATATCCAACCCGGTACGAAGTGGCTAAATCTGGAAGCATCCTTGCATTTTCTGGTCAATGTAGCCCAGAGATCCAGGCAACGGATTCCTCAGGCACGGTGGCCTTGGTTTGCTCGGATGAACCGCCAGCCTTGCGCGCTTCGCTCATGGTCTCCTCGGCCTGTTTGCTGAAGGCGCCGGAGGCACACTCCAGCTCGGAGGAAACCTGTTTGAACTGGTCGCGAGTGGTGTCGGACATGGGTTATCCTCCCTGTAGGGTATAAACCTCTATCGCCGCAGACACAAAAAACTTAAGGACGAGTTAAAAATGCCTATTGCTTAATGGCTAAAAAGCCAATTAAACCTTCCATCAGAACTAAATCAAGGATGACTCTGTGTCACAGCAAAACTTCAACGACAACATCGTAAACTGGACATTTGAAAACTACGCAACACTGGCAAGCTTAGGTAGCGGTATCGCCATCTGCTTGTTAGCTTTGTACATTTATTCACGTTCAGGCTCACTGATATTCCTACGCGACTTAATGTGGCGCTTTTTCGGCGGCTCCACAAAATTTGAAACCGAAGACTACGAACAAGTACGAAAAAACCTCAGGGAAGTTGAATACTACCGATTCGAGTTCAACATACCCGCACAGAACTTGGCTGACACCAAACTCGCCGAAGAATGGATCAAGAAAAATGGCTTCTGCCATAGAGATGTTGCACGAGCAAGAAAATATATAGACTGGAAAAACTTTAACAGCCTAAAATTTAAAGAGGCCCTGTTTTCGAAAAAAGCTCAATGTGCGTTTTTTGCGCTACTCTTCTTTTTCTTCGTAATTATCAGCATTTCAGTACCACTTACGAACGCAAAATACCTGATGGTTTCATTGAAAGACGCTCCGGAAGCTCCGTCATTTTATCTATCCGAGGGCGATGCTAAATTCAGCTTTTTCAAATCCAACCCAACGCTAACAGAGAAAGAGTGCCAGTCACCGGAATCACTTAAAAAATTTATCAATCACGAGTTCTCAGAAAAAAACATCAACATCATCTGCTCGCTCTTTGGCGAGGACAAATACCGTGAGCATGTAAACAATGGGCTCAAGGGGCAACGAGGGCTTCTTCTGGCAATCGTCGCAATTTCGATTTTCTCCGTGTTCTGTATATTGGTGCGAATATCCAGATCAGATGTTGCAAAAAAACTCCACAAAAAAATTCATCCGCCCAAAAAACAAATTTTCAAAAAATAACCCATCCAGCTGAATAGCTTTGCGACTCTTACATTACACCGTTAGAGTCGCCTCGCTGGATTGATCACACCCCGAAACCTATCTAATGCCTTTTCTAGACTACGAGCAGGCTCATAGAACGTTTGGCGAAGACCTTCGCTGCGGCCTCTTCCGCTGACAGCGAAGCTCCGAAGATGCTGTCCAGCCGCATGGCGGAATCGACCGACACGGCGTTGCCACTGCTGGAGGTGCTGAACCACTCTTGCCAGAAGGCCCTTTCAGCCAAGCCGATGGGCACGCCGAGCCACTGCTGCAAGGCGGCGCGCAGCCGTCCGGGTTTCCAGCGTTTCACGGTCAGACGCCCGCCATGATCGGGTTGTTGAAGAAGCCCTTGCGGCCACCGATGTCGGTCAGCCATGAACGGCAGGCAAAAAAAATCCGGCACTCTTATCAGAAGCCCGGATTTTTCAGCAAATCAAACTAGCTCAGTACTACAGAGCTTTTACCGGCTTAATCAAACTCTCCGCCGGAATCCCAAACATCTCATGCAGTTTCCAAATCATCGGCAGCGTAAGAGCTCGCTTCCCGTTCAGAACCTCATAAACCCGATTCTTGCGCCCGATGGCAGGCACAAGGTCTGTCGCTGACAAACCGGACTGCTCCATCCTGAAACGTATGGCATCCACCGGGTTGGGCAGGTCAACCGGGAAGTGTTTCGCTTCATAAGCTTCGATCAGCGTAATCATTACCTCTAGGTAATCCCCTTCAGGAGTCCCTGGCTCTGGTTCATTATCGAACAGCGGCGAGACAGCCTTCAGCGCTTCTTGGTAATCCTGTTCGGTATGAATGGGTCGAATGTTCATGGGTTACTCCATTTCAACAGTATCTGCGTCAACGGCGTCGTACTGCTTATGTGTGCCGACAAATTTGATATAGAGAGCGCTGTAGCGGTAGGCCACAGCGACCACTAGCCGGTAGTCATTGCCCTTGATGTTGAACACGACCCGGCGGCTCTTGAGAACGCTCGCATGGCGAAATTGGCCTTTGATGTCTGCGGGCGTCTGCCAGTTCGCTTTCTTGACCTCGTCAATCCAGGCAAGGAGGGATTGCTCTGAATCCGGATATTTCTGCCAAAAAGTCTTGAGCTGGCTGATCGCGATGATTCTCATAGAATGATCCTAGTCCCACGGCGGGACTCACACAAGTGCGTTTCATCTGTTTGCCGTGTCCTGATACTCCCCCACACTCAGAAACGCCAAACTGAAATCATAAAAAAATTTTGCAGTCAGACACCCGCCATGATCGGGTCGTTGGAGAAGCCGTCGCGGCCACAGAAGAGATGTACGTCGCCGTGGTGGGGATCAAAGGGTCCACGATCACTGCGGCGCCGGTGCGACCGCGACGAGAGCATTCAGCACAAAGTGGATGATCCCGGAGCCAGCCGAGTCGAGTATTTTGCCAGTGGTAGCTATAGAGCCTGGGTTTACTCTCGCTCATTGCCGGGGAAATTTGATGCGTGCGAAACGTTATCAATTAGAACCTTTAAAAGCCTTCACTAGACTCAATCAGCAACCCCTGATAACTTAACTTAAAATCAGACCCAACTTATAAAGTACACACAACATGACTATTGAAAACAACATGAGAGGGATAGTTATAGCACCCTCACTAGATCTCGACGCACATAAAAATATTAGCTACTTAGGAACCATTCACCCTGACACCTTTAAAAAATACTTACTTTACTTTGACAAAATTGACATCCCAAAAACTACCAGAATAGGTTTTGAATCAACACCTGACGATAAATTTCTCGAGAGCGCCGGGATCTTAGAACACACGCTGCACGACGAGGGCTCTACATTTCAGCCAAAGCACACAAAACTAAACCTAATCGAAAATGCCCTGAAGATACGCCATAGTGTCCAACCTGGGCAGTGGAGCCTGGCGAATCACAAGCTCTCTCCGAGCGAGAACCAGCTCACGAAGAACCCAGGGATCGAAATAAAAATTTATGAATGCCTACCGATTCCAAGCCCAGAATCATCTTTCGATGACATATTAAACTACAAAGACAAGAGAAAATATGAACTATTAGAATTTCGAAATCATCTGGACCACATCTACCAACTGATTCTTTCTCAGCCAGACACCGAGAGAGCTTTAGTGACAGCAATAGCAAACCTCAAAAAATCCATAACCAACGTCAATGCCTCAGCTACGAAAGGCCTACTACGAAGAGTTGCTTCCAGCTTCAACATCAGCCTTAACATCGAAAGCACTTTTTCGTTGGCCAGTGCTTTACTAGCAGGAGACAAAAGTCAGGTCGCCAAAGAAGCATTGGGTTTCATTAGCTTTGAACCTGCAAAACTATTTACAGCGACTGAGATCCCGAAGGATCTAAAGGCGCTCTCTTATTTGGTTAACCTCAACAAAATATGACATCACTCGTCCAACCTTTATAACTCGATAGCGATGGGGATCCGTCCTATGCGGGGATGCAGCAACCAACCTGAGATCTTTTTACTCTCTAACAGAAAATCTACAAAGTAGGCGTTTCAAGTGTTTTTCCGCAACGACACAGTGATAAAACTTTGACGCACTATCGGCGCAAATTGTCCTGACAGATGGTCAAGTACCGCGTCTCTCAGAGCGTCTCGATAACTCAGCAATCATTCGATCATGCAGTCGCTGGACCCAGTTGCGATAAGTCCTATCCGCCGATGGCTCCAGTCCCAGCTGCCGCATCTGCTCAGCAACGGACAGCTCCCGTTCCGGTAGATAGCGCAGGCTCGCCAATTTGGCTAACCGCTGGCCCTACTCACCTTGATGTTGCAACCAGGCCAATGCGGCTTCCACCTCGCGTGCCATGTGATCGGGACCAACTCCCACGAGTAGATCCCTTGAGCCCGGCGTACCACGGGGCCCCCCCCCCCCC
>Ga0067045_1028073_pt1 | contig 44225 bp, 37 predicted proteins | sample TerdegcTABiofilm_FD_59184 | JGI IMG/M metagenome (GOLD analysis project Ga0067045, IMG submission 59184) | Combined Assembly of (Gp0054472, Gp0054536) Wastewater bioreactor microbial communities from Singapore -Terephthalate degrading...
AAATATGTATGTTTAAAAGTAGTGTTTCCCTCTGTAGAGTTGGGGGAATTTTTTATCAAGAGGTCTCTGGGATACCCCATTTTCCATATATCCCAGTGCAACGCAAAAAGCTCGGATTATATGAATTTCAAAACACTTTTATTGGATTTTCCACGCTAAACGAGTTATCTTTATTTTTTAAATATTCTGAAATCAGTATGCCACAATGAAGCAATCCCCTTGTTTTTGACCTCTGTGCCTATAAAATAGGCCATTGGTATTACTTCCGCCCACGAAGATGGAGCCGCAAACCAGCCAAAGCTGACAGCATCCTGTAGAATTTTAGCCCAGGGGATTTCTACCGTGGTGTCCTGTCCCTGTATAATATTTAATCCCCAATATGAGGCATCAAGTGCCAGAAATTCAAATTCCGGGGTCTCAAATTTTACAATCAATCCGGGATGTGGATCGGCATCGCCCCATTGCTGCAGATTCAAATTAAATTCTATCATTCTCGACTTCCCACCCCACCACCACTGGCCGCCAATAAAAACTCTTGCAGATGCGTCCTGTGAGGGTGTATAGGCAGAGAAATTTAGTGTATGGTGAGAGACTGTGTTCAACGGAGGAGGATAAGGACCTCCGCCTGTTTGCTGGTGGTCCATAAAGGCAAACCACGTCCAGTAATCTCCAGAACAGGGAGAAGGGTAGGTAGAGTGGTCCACGAGCATATGTACAGTCCAGTTGTCTCCACATTCGCTCTTGTGTGGTAACCATTCTAATGTAACAGGACTTTGTGGACCATTTATTACAAAGGAACAATTGGTCGGGCCTGGACAACTTGCACCCAGTGATGCTTCTGACTCAACTGCAATCAGCCACGAACTCTGTGTTGTACACTCTGTTGTATCTTCGTAATAATATTGTGAAGATTTATCACAGACAGAACGTGCACAGCGCCGTGTTAGGTTGTAATCTTGTCCAAATTTTTCATCACTACATATCTGACATTTGCCGTTGATACAATTTTGACCAGGACTGCAGCCCGGGGGGCATTCATTCCCGCAACCATCATCTCCGCACTCTTTGAAACTGCAGTCGGGTTTACAAATGACTTCACACTTCCACTGGTTTGTATTACAGGTCATTCCATCCGGACAGGTTGTACATCGTCTTCCACATCCGTCGTCTAGTCCACAGCTGTTTTCACCGCATTGTGGATTACATACATATAAATCTGATAATGTTTCGGTATCATCTGTATCTCCGGACCCGTCGTCCTTTGTGCTGACCAGATCATCTGTTACATCGGAGATATAATCGGACTGATTTGAGGTATCTCTGTTTTCAAAATCCTTAATGCCTGGCTCATCTTCAATATCTGCTGTAATGTTATCTGATTCATCAATATCGCATATGTCGTATTGGCCTTTATCTTCCTCCGGTACATCAGGAGATTGTGCATCGGGTAGTATTCCTTTATCAGGGATAATTATTATATCCTGTTCGACCTCATCATTTAAGGTATTGTCTCCTGTCTTAAAATAGTCACCTGATTCAGAATCTTCAATGCTAACTTTATCCGATATTGAATTTACATTATCGCTGCAAGAGAAAAAATTTATTATAAACACAATAATAAAAACTGATAAATATTTTGTATCTTTTATCATTCTCTTTGACTCCTTAAATATCTAAACTGTCTGGACTTTTATAAAATTTGTCTCTCCTCTCTTCGGGATAGGCATTCCGCCTGTTATTATACACTGGTCACCTTTTGTGATCTTCTTCTGTCCAAGAAGGATTTTTAGTGCCTTTTCGATGAGATGGTCTGTATTCTTTTCGTATTTTATGTAGTTCGGACTGACCCCTCTTAAAAGTGCTAGTGTGTTCATTACCCGTCTGTCTGGAGTGAATGCATATATCGGCAGATGAATGTGGTATTTGGAGATTATTTCGGCAGTCTTACCTGACTGGGTAAAGGTAATAATGCATCTTATTTTCTGTTCCTCTGTAATGTTCCTGACAGCGTTGGCAATGGAGTGAACCTTTGATTTTGCATCAGATGAGCAGTGGACGTTGTCATTCACAGACTGGTCCAGACTCCGGTGAGCCTCTGCCTCGAGGATTATCTTCTTCATCATCCGGACGGTTTCAACCGGGTAATTGCCGGCTGCAGTCTCTCCGGATAGCATTACCACATCTGCGCCGTCATATACCGCGTTCGAAATATCCGTTACCTCCGCTCTGCTGGGAATCAGGGCATTCATCATGGATTCGAGCATCTGAGTGGCAACTATTATAGGTTTCTTCACATGATTTGCTCTGGCTATCAGTCTCTTCTGGATGACCGGCACCTGAAAGACGGGCAGTTCAATCCCTAAGTCTCCCCTTGCAACCATTATCATATCCGTTACTTCGTAGATCTTATCGATTACCCTGAGCGCTTCCGGTCTTTCGATTTTGGCTATAACTTTCATATTGCTTTTATGCTTCTTCAGAATCTTTTTAAGCATAATTATATCATCAGGAGAACGAACAAAAGAGAGTGCCACATAATCAAAACCCGTCTTTATTCCGAAGAGTAGGTCCCGTCTGTCCTTTTCGGTGAGTGCCGGAACCTTAAGGTCTGTCTCCGGGAGATTGAGCCCCTTGTGTGCCTTGACCGCTCCGCCGACAATTACTTTTGCCAGAAATGAGTCTTTCGAGGATGATATCACCCTGATTACAATCTTTCCGTCATCGATGAGTATCCTCTCATCCTTTTTTACAGAAGTGATTACGTCCCTGTTGCTGAACGGGACGAATTTGGCTGAACTGTCTGTATGCCTGATGCCGATTTCAGCAATTTCGCCTGCTTTCAGTTCGATGGGTTGTGCTATATTATCTACTCTTATCTTGGGTCCCTGAAGGTCCATTACAGTTGCAACAGGTATCCCTGTTTTCTCCGAGATGTTTCTGACCATTTTATAGTTCTGAAGATGAAGACTGTATTCTCCGTGCGAGAAGTTGAAACGGACTCCCCTTGCCCCTTCCTTAATAAGTGCTTCTGCTATCTCTCTTTTGGAAGAGGCTGGTCCGATTGTAAATAGTATCTTTGTAAGGTTCATTTTCCCTCCTCTGTTTTATTGTTCAGACCTTTACAGATTTTATAATATTCGTGTGCGTATTTTTCTCCCCACCCGTCAGTGCAGGTCTGCCCCGACGGACAGTCTGTATTGTCCTGACAGACCTTATAGCAGGTGAGTTTTCTGTCCGTAAGTGAGAGACAGGCCATCCCGCATTTGCAGTCAGAGTGAATTTCGCAGCTGGAACCGGATGTCGAATTGCCGCATTTTCTGCAGATTCCCCCGCACTCGATAAACGGGTAACAGGATTCGTCTGCACTACATTCGGTAGTCACGCCGATTTTTGAACAGGGTCTGCCGCTTATGACATCGGCTCCCTTTATATCTGATAGTGATATGTCTCCTGAATCCGCATCACTGTAATCGCTGTCCGTAAGTCCTGTGTCAGGCGTATCGTTTGGAGCAGGATAACTCCTTGTGTCAGATATAGTGCCGTCTTTCTCATTTGAGATATCTCCGGAATAGTCATTTAGTGAGACGTCTTCGCTGTCATTTATTCCGCAGTGATAAGGAATCTTCTCCGATTCACAGGCAAAAAGAGCCAGAAAGCATATTGTAATAATAATTCTTGCCATAATTTTCAGAACCTCCGCTATCTTTATACATTGGGCAATATGACTTGTCAAAATCTTTGGCAATAACAGATGCAGAAAAATCCGGTATTCAACACATTGTTATTTTTCATCGAATGGTCCGAGGTACTCTGCAAAATCGGGTTCGAAATTATAAAGAGTAACTGTAAGTACCTCGTCTCCGCGCTCGGGTGAGCCGATTCCGGACTTTATTATTCCGGGGACCCAGAGGACCTCATCTCCCGAACTGATAACCGGCAGAATCTTTCTGAGACGAACGGGTATCTTGCGGTTGATAAATACTTTTTTTAGTCTCACATTCTTCTTATAGTACGGGCTGTAAATGCGGTCTCCGTCTTCGAATATCCTGACAGTAAACGGAAAACTGAATTTTTCGAGACTTATGAATATCTGCGGATAATTCTTCTTCTCTTTTTTTCCGTATTCGAAGGCAATCTCAGTATCTATCCAGCCGGTCTTGTATATTCCTGTCCTCTTTACAGTTATCGGTTCGTAATCACTTAGTCCGGAAAAGATATCTTTTATATGCGGTATCTTGCCGATGCTTATCTGGTTGTATTCGCACCTTATGACAAAGTCAGGGGATAATCTGTAAAATCTGCTTCCCTGTGCAGAGAGTATCATTTCGGTTGCGGCCCTGATGTTCTCTGAATCAATCCTCTTTGAGATATCTATTTTTGAGAATATCTCCAGAAGAAAATATCTCCTGAGTTCGGGGGGGATAAGCAGAAAATCCTTTCTTGAGAATCTGGCTACAAAAGAGTCCTCATCGTAACTTACCTTCTGCAGATGAGAGAGGAGTTTCTCTTCCAGAAGTGTTCTCAGGTTTGCCGCGTCTTCGGCAAGTGAACAGAGGGCATCTTCTATGGAGGGATTGAATTCCTTCTTTATGAAAGGAATCAGTTCGAGTCTTACCCTGTTTCTGAGATACTTTCTGTCGCGGTTTGTTATATCTTCGACGAACCTGATATTGTTTCTTCTGGCATACTCCATAACCTCATTTCTTGAAAGTGCGAGAAGGGGTCTGATGATTATTCCGTCCCTTTTTACGAGAATCCCCGACAGGCTTTTTGTGGTTGTGCCGGAGATTATTCTCATAAGGAGTGTCTCTGCCTGGTCAGAACGAGTATGACCTGTCGCAATCAGATTGTAACCGAACTCGTTTGCTATACTGAAAAGCACTTTATATCTTTGTTCACGCGCTGCCTGTTCGAGTGACTTTTTACTGCTCTTCTTTGCACCGAAGAGGTATATATCTCTTCCGTAAAACGGAATATTCTGCTGTTTACACTCGTTTTCCACAAAGAGCAGGTCTTTATGGGAGTCTGGTCTTATCTGATGGTTGATATGGGCAACGCCAATCTCAAAGTCCATTATTCCGGAGAGATTTCTCATTATATCGAAAAGCACCATTGAATCAGGTCCGCCGGATACGGCCAGAAGGATACGGTCTCTGGCTTTGAGCAGATTATTTGTCTCGATGAACCTTTTGACCTTAAATAGCGTCTTCATACAGATATTTAACCTTCAAATGCGCCAAATTTCAATCAATAAATTATGATAGGAGTCAGAATGCCGGTTTCTTTATGTTGATTTTTCTGAAAAGTTCCCTAAAGGAGAGATTATGAAAATCATCAGGGAGACTTATATCCCTCAGCGGTTCATCACATATATTGCAGAGAGGAAAGAACGGAAGATTTTTGATTATCCTTTTCTTCCTGCTTAGTATTTCATCCGGACCATCCTTAATATGTGCAAAAGACGTTTCTCCTGTCAGGTCATGACAACAGGCGAGCACTTCTCCGTTATGTGTAATGAATGTGTGAAACAGAAAGAGACTGCAACCAGAGTTTTGTTTGATAACCTTCTTTTTATATAGAAGGGATTCTTTCAGGTTTCCGCCCCTTGAATGAATTTTCAAAGTCCACGTAGAGATTTTCATTTTACTGAAGGTATCTTTATAATCTTTTAAATCTTCCTTTATCTCTGTAATAATTGCAGAGACTCTTATTCCGGATTTTCCCTCAAGCCTTGCAGCAACTTCTGAAATGGTCTTTAGCATCTCGTCCTTGTTTGGAGTATTCGAATAAATCTTGCCAAGTATTTCATCTTTGAAGGAAGGGAGAGAAATTGTAACTGAATTAGGAGAGGCTTTAATTAATTTGTCTATGTTTGTCGAATCTTTAATCAGAGAGGCTATATTGACAACGACTCCTACGGTAAATCCCTCGTTCTTTAGTCTTATGATAAATTCTTCGAACTGCGGATGCAGAAGAGGGTCTCCCATTCCTGAAACTGTTATCAGCGGAGATGCTTTTCTGAACTCTTTTGCAAGCGATTTGAGATTTTCAGAGTCTAGATATCCTGTCTTGCGCCTTATCGACTCCCTCGGACAGATAGAACAACCATTATTGCAGATATTGGTAAATTCCAGATCGATGGAAGACATTACAGGGATTGGTTTACCTGACATCCCGTACTCCCTCCAGAAAACCATAGCCGAAGTCCTCATCAGGTTCGATATAGTGTCCTTCACTGTATTCATTCATTGATGCAATGAATATGATTTTTTCGTTATTGTATTGCCGGTTATAATCGCAGGCCATTTGCAGAAGGCGGCGGAATAAAAAGGGGGATTCACCCGTAACAACGGGCCAGTAAGGATATCTCTTCGGTATCTTTCCTTCCCTGAATTTACCTCTCGGGGTTGCATCCCAGCAGGGTGAGACTGACGGGAAGTACGTAAGTTCAGATTCGGTGGCAAATGTTCTCCATTCTGAGGCCCTTTTTGATATCAGTTCTTTGTAATCCTGAATATATTCGCCCTTCCAGTCCGGAAGATATACATAATGGCTCACGGCATCGAATCCGGCGGATTTATAGGATCTGATAAATGCCGGTGCAGGGTTTAAGGCTATCAGATACAGGTCACCGAAGCCGTTTTTTTTCAGCCATTCTCTCGCACTAAGTATGATTTCTCTCCCCTTGGCAAATCCGGTATCTCTCAGAAAGAAGGCGGAATCGAATATGGAGAAGAGATATCTGTTGCCGATTTTCAGATAGTTGGGTCTTGTAAAGTAATTTTCTGCGGCATATCTGATGAGGCTTAAAAAATCCTCCCTGTCGGTATATACAAATCTTGAAGGGTGGATAAGAGGTTCCCTCGTCCTTTTTACAGGTAAAATTCCTCTCGGCATCCTGTTTGCCCACATTATTGCAAATCTGACATTCTGATTGTCTGTGCAGTTCAGAAAGGCCTCGTCGAGCGGCTTATAGAGTACCCTTTTCCCGAAAGACCAGTAGAAACAATAGATGAATGCATCGATACCGAATCTGCCGGCAAGGGATATCTGCCATTCGGATGTTGCGTTGAGTGAGTCATCATATATATTCAGTGGCCTTCTTGGCTGTCTGTGCCCTTTGAAATATGGTTTTGCGTTGATGACAAGGTCCCATTCGTTCAGTATATTACCCGAATCATCTCTCCTGAAATCTTCTCTGTGCCAGCCGGGATAGACATATACTGCCTTGATGATTCTCTCGTCCATATATTGCAGAAGCGTATAATCAACTGATAGAAAATTCAATTTTTTATTTTTTGCTGATGTATATTCTGGCGTACCTGTTTGCCGGGCCGAAAGGCATCTGTTTTTTGAACTATTCATAATCTTTTTATTGATTTTGGGGGCAAACTAATATAATACTTTCTGGCTATGAGAGTTAGACCTGCAGCTTTGATTTTTATATGTTTGGTACCGTTTTTTCTGGCCGATTGCAAATGCGGCTCGCAGAAGACAGTTCAGAAGACCAGTCCCGGGTCGGATAAACCATCCTTTGACCTGAGCAGGTTCGAGACAGACGCTGAAGTACAGAAGATGGTCTTCGAGACAAGATTCTCTGAGATTGCAAGAAGATTCGGAGATGTAATCTTCGAACAGAAATATATACTCGAGATTTCTTCGGATAAGCAGAAGCTGGAATTCTCGAACAGTGACCTCATCGAGCAGGCGAAGAACGGGGATTATCATATTAAGGTTGTAAACAGTGCGGAGAAGATAATGGAGGTCTATTATATCGACCGCAAGCTCTATGTGAGTATGGATGGAAAGAAGTTCTTTCTTCACGCCGATGACCTTGTCGAGGCCCGTTCAAAGAAGGAGAATGTCTATTCTCAGGCGAATTCATTTCTCAGAACATATGCACATTTCATAAAGTTTGTTCCTGACGGTGAAGAGGAGAGGGACGGCGTAAGGTTTTTGAGGTTCAGAACCGAAATTGCAAAGAAACCCGAAAAGAAAGAGGGAGAGAATAATCTTTCGCTCGAGGAGATAAAGGGGAGTATACTTCTGGACAAGCGTTCGGGCGGACTGGTATCGGTGGATATATCAGGGACAATTAAGTATGAGAGGGAAGGTAAATCCGCCCTTTCGAAATTCTCTATAAAATCATCTGTAAAGAAGGCAATGTTGCCGCTTTCATTTAAAGTGCCCGAAATCGGGAGTGAACCTCAGAAACTGAGGATAGAGAAGGACTTATTACAGAGACTCGAAAAAATGGAGGAGAAAGTTGATACAGAAGAAGAGGAAGACAAAGAAGAGTCTGAATGAAAAAGAGAAAGAAACTTTTCTGAGTGCGATTTCGTCCGCCGCACTTTCAAAGAATGCACAGGATATCATTATCTTTGATGTAAAAGATCTGGTCTCGTATACAGACCATATTATGATATGTACCGGTAATTCGGACAGGCAGATATGTGCAATTGCAGACGAAATCGGGAAGGAGGCACTGAAATTCGGCGAGAGACCGCTCTCTGTGGAGGGGTATGAGCGTGGTTACTGGGTAATCGTTGACTTTGTCGATACAGTTGTTCATATATTGCAGAGGGAACCGAGAGAATTTTACAACCTTGAGGGATTATTTATAGAGGCAAAGAAGTTTGAGCCGGTCTTAAAGAATCAGCGGAAGAAAGAGAAGTGAAGATAGTCGTATTATCTTTCGAGAAGGATTCCCGCTCGCCCTTTTATGACCTGATAACAGATTTCAGAAGGCGCACAGAACCCAGATTTTCAATTGAGGAAAAATATCTTAAGTTCAGGGAAGGGGAACTGACCACCCAGATAGAGGTATTATTAAGGTCATATAAAAATCCGTTTCTTTGTATTCTGGATGAGACGGGCAGGAGTCTGAACACATTGGATTTTTCGCAAATGCTGCTGAGACTGGAACAGGAAGGAAAAACTATAGTATTTCTCATCGGGCCGCATACAGGATTCGAGAAACCTATAAAAATCAGACATGATTTAATTTTATCCCTCTCCGAAATGACATTCTCCCATCAGATAGCTAGGCTTCTGCTCTTCGAACAGATATACCGTACATATTGTTATGTAAGTAACCACCCTTATAATAAATAAGTACTGACTGACACAATAAAAAGGTTTACCGGTCTTTCAGATTCTCCTCCTTTTACATTTGTATCTGGCACAATTTCTCCGCACAATTTCTCCCGCCCCGCTGAATTTATCAATAAAATCAACAAATTATAATATGCCCGGCACTCTCGTTGAGCTTTTCTGCCCGCTAACCGGCGTTAGGCTGAATATCGCCCGGAATTTCTGCTAAATATGGATAACCTATTGATTTTACCGCATATTTTCTTTGGGTATGGTATATTGGTTTGGATAGTTGCCAAAAAAAGTGCCAGGTAGAACTTTTCCAGATAGAACTATCCCCAAGGTTTCCCGTTTTGTATAAACTTTTAAATATTTTTCAGTACAGGTCTTGACACATTTGGGTATGATGATTACCTTTGCTTCGCTTACTGCTTTGGATTATTGGTTTTTGGTCTTAATAATTATTTTTCAGGAGGTAAGAAAATGAAAATCAGACCATTACACGACAGAGTGCTTGTAAAGAGGCTCTCCGAAGAGGAGAAGACCAAGGGTGGTATTATTATTCCCGATACTGCTAAAGAGAAACCCATTCAGGGGAAGGTGGTAGCCGTTGGTAAAGGGAAGAAGACAGATGACGGCAAAATCGTTGCGCTGGATGTAAAGGAAGGAGACACCGTTCTCTTTTCGAAGTATTCAGGCAACGAAATAAAGATAGATGGTGAGGAATTCCTGATTATGCAGGAATCAGAGATTTTAGGTATTGTTGAGAAGTAATGTTTTGAAGGAGGATTTAATATGTCAGCAAAAATGTTAATTTTCGGTGATGATGCCCATCAGGAACTATTGAGAGGCGTGACCATTCTTACAGAGGCTGTCAGAAGCACTCTTGGTCCCAGAGGCAGGAATGTTATTATTGATAAGTCTTTTGGTTCACCTGTTGTAACCAAGGATGGTGTAACCGTTGCAAAGGAGATCGAACTCGAGAACAAATGGCAGAATATGGGTGCACAGATGGTAAAGGAAGTTGCATCCAAGACAAGTGATGTGGCCGGTGACGGTACCACGACTGCTACAGTTCTTGCACACGCAATTTATAAGGAAGGTCTGAAGTTTGTTGCCGCAGGGCACAATCCTATGGACCTCAAAAGAGGTATAGACAAGGGTGTTGAACTCGTCGTTGATGAACTCAAGAAGATGAGCAAGGATTGCAGGGACAAGAAGGAGATCAGCCACGTAGGTACGATATCGGCAAACGGCGACGACGGTATAGGCAAGATTATAGCAGATGCAATGGATAAGGTGGGTAAAGAGGGTGTCATTACCGTCGAAGAGGCAAAGGGAATCGAGACAGTACTGGAACATGTTGAAGGTATGCAGTTCGACAGAGGGTATATCTCCCCGTATTTTGTGACCAATCCCGAAAAGATGGAAGCGGTTCTCGAAGACCCGTATATACTGATTCACGAGAAGAAGCTCTCTGCAATGAAAGACCTCATCCCGATACTCGAGGCCGTTGCAAGGTCCGGTAAGCCCCTTCTGATTATTGCCGAGGATGTCGAGGGCGAGGCACTTGCCACACTCGTGGTAAACAAGATAAGAGGGACATTGCAGTGCTGTGCAGTAAAGGCACCGGGTTTTGGTGACAGAAGAAAGGCAATGCTCGAGGATATCGCAATACTGACAGGCGGAAAGATGATAGCCGAGGAACTGGGAATTCAGCTCGAGAAGATATCACTTCAGGACCTCGGAAAGGCAAAGAAGGTTATAATTGATAAAGAGAATACCACAATCGTTGAAGGAGCAGGAAAGACCTCAGATATCAAAGGCAGAATCGAAACCATTAAGGCACAGATTAAGGAAACTACATCTGATTATGACAGAGAGAAACTTCAGGAGAGACTTGCAAAACTCTCCGGCGGTGTGGCCGTTATCAGGGTCGGTGCAGTGACAGAGGCCGAGATGAAGGAGAAGAAGGCGAGAGTGGAAGATGCCCTCCACGCTACGAGAGCGGCTGTTGAGGAAGGTATAGTCCCCGGCGGCGGTGTTGCCCTGCTCAGATGCCAGAAGGTACTCGATAAGGCAAAGGTACCGGAAGAGCAGAAGATCGGTGTCCAGATTCTGAAGAGAGCACTCGAGGAGCCGATGAGGTGGATAGCCAATAATGCAGGTCTCGACGGGACAATCGTAGTGGAAGAGGTAAAGAAGCACGATGGTAATTATGGCTACAACGCAGCGACCGAAAAGTATACCGACCTTGTTGAGGACGGTGTTATAGACCCGACAAAGGTTGTAAGGATAGCGCTTCAGAATGCCTCCTCTGTTGCCGGTCTGATGCTTACGACTACCTGTATGATTACGGAAAAGCCCGAGAAGAAAGAGCCCAAGATGCCGGGCGGAATGCCGGGCGGCTACGGCGGCGGATATGATGAATATTAATTTCTGACTAATCAGAAACAGCAATATTGAAGGCAGGTTTTATAGCCTGCCTTTTTTATTTTAAATTCAATTGGTTTTATTGCGTAAATCCGGTTTATGAGGTCTTCTTTAAGGCCTCCTTCAGTTCCTGCATGGTAAACGGTTTTCTTATTGAGTCGTCAAATCCGAATTTCTGAGGTTCTGATAATATTGGGTCATCCGAGTATCCGGAACTGACAAAGGCAAAGAATTTGTTATCTATCTCTCTCAGTTTTTTGATTGCCTCGTTACCGCCCATTCCTTTTTGAATTGTGAGGTCGAGTATTACAATATCGATCTTTCGTCCGGCCTTAATCTCTTCCGAGAATATCTTTATCGCCTCCTCTCCATTCTGAGCGGACAGCACTTCGTATTCCAGTCTTTCCAGCATTCTGCTTATTATTATTCTGACATCCCCCTCGTCATCCATAAGAAGAACTCTCTTTTTTGCTGGCGATGTCTCTTTAATTTCCGTAATTGTTGCTGAGGACTGTGCAGACCGGGTACTTTTCTCTTCTGAAGCAGCCGGCAGATAAATTGTAAATCTGCTCCCTTTTTTCTCTTCTGAATCTACCTCTATTATTCCTCCGTGTTTCTTTATTATGGAGTAACTGATACTTAGACCCAGACCGTGTCCGTTTGCCTTTGTTGTAAAGAACGGGTCGAAAATTTTGTTGAGATTCTCTTTACTGATTCCCTTTCCGTTGTCCGAAATGGATATTTTGATATATTTGCCCGGAGTCAGTGTCGGGTGTTCTCCCTGCCTGATTTCGGCATTCTGCAGATGAATGTTGATTATTCCGTTATCGTGTTCGATTGCCTCTTTGGAATTGATGATTATGTTATCCATTACCTGTACTATCTGGTTCGGGTCGATTTCGACTTTGCTTAGGTTCTCATCAGAATAATAGAATAACTGAATGTTTGAGCCCGATAATGCGAATTCGGCATTTTGCCTGATTAATTCGTCAATGTTCATTATCTTTTTTACAGGTTCGTGTCCTTTGGCAAAAACAATCAGTCTGTTTGTAAAATCTCTTGCCCGGTTGATATTTTTCTCAGCAAGGGTTAAGAAGTTTTGTATCTCGTTGTCGTTTGTTATTGTTCTGACAATCCCGAGGACTCCGAAAAATGAGCTGAGCATATTATTAAGGTCGTGTGCGATTCCGCCTGCCAGTAATCCCAGAGACTCGAGTCTCTGAGCATTCTGTATTTCATTTATCAAACGTTCCCTCTCGGCAAGATTTTTCATTTCTGTTCTCTTAATCTCATCTATATCCAGAAAAGCCCCGAAAAGTTTTCTGCATACTCCGTTTTCGAATGTTGCATTCCCGATAGCCCTTACCCATTTTTCATTACCTTTTGCCGTAATAATTCTGCATTCTACATCAAAGGGTTCACCGGTCTGGATAGTATGAGTAACGGCCTTTATAATCTTTTCTCGGTCCTCTCCTTCTTTGTAGAAATCAATACCCTTTTGCATATCAGGTACAAAATCCTTATCGACCTCGTGTATATCTTTTGTGACATCTGACCATATATCTTCGTGTGTTAAGAGGTCTTTCTCCCATCCTCCGACTTTTGCAAGTCTGCCTGTCTGCTCCAGAAATCTCTTGGTCGTCAGAAGCTCCTTTTCAGCCCTTCTCTTCTCTGTGACGTCTTCAAAGACTGTATAAACCATATAAGGCTTTGTTTTATCGTCCTTAAATAGAGGGATGGCATTGATTTTTATCCAGTGATGACGGTTGTCAATCGGATTAAATACCCCCATAATCGTATCTTTTACCTGTATTCCCTGTCTTAATGCAATTATTGAGGGATGTTTTTCTCCGGGAAATTCCGTAAAGTCTTCATAGACCGCTTTCCATCGTGGGTCAAAGGAAGTCCTTCCAAACATCTGGTCCCGGGTTAGTCCCAGTATCTCGCAGGCCTTATCGTTTGCATCAATTATTTTACCTTCAGGGTCCTGATAGACGACACCGACAGGGATTGTTTCGAACAGAATCTTGTATTTTAGTGCCTTATCCTTCTCTGTCTCTTCCAGCATCTTTTTCTGGTTTATATCTGTGACCAGTGCCAGTATGTGAGGTCTGTTTTCGAGGATTATCTTTTTTAACTGAACTTCTACCCAGAATGTCTCTCCGTTCTTCCTTCTGGCAAGCCATTCGAATCTGTTGAACCCTTCATCTATTGCCTTCTTTATTCTCTTCTGTGCCTCCTCTTCCGTAAACTCTTCATTTACGGCACTCAGGTCACCTATGTTCCCGTTTAGTATTTCTTCTTTTGTGTCGTATCCATACATTTTAATAGTAGTATTATTGCAGTCGATAATCTTCCCGTTTATATCATCAATCATTATGGCTTCAGGTACAGAATCGAAAATCTCCTCGAATTTTCTGCTAAGATTATTGTATCTTTCGTAATATTTGTTTCTGTATTCTTTATAATGTAAGTACAATATGAGTAGAACTGAAACAACAGAGATGAAGGCAAATATCTTGAATAATAAAGGCTCATTTGCAGATGAATAGAAGACCAATATTGCTAGAAGCAGGACAGAAAGACCCCTTATGACCCTTGAAATAGTAATTTTCATTCATTCCTCCCGATATGAAAAATAATAATATGAAATATCTTAAATAGCAATTTCAAATTTATTTAAGACATCAGAAACCATTTCTGCTTGATTTCATCTAAATTTTTGAATATTGGTTAATAACCAATTGGTATCAGGAGGTATTATGAAAAAATACAAATGTAATGTGTGCGGATATGTCTATGACCCGCAGAAGGGTGACCCGGACGGAGGTATAAAGCCGGGCACTCCGTTTGAGCAGATTCCGGATGACTGGGTATGTCCGGTCTGCGGTGCGGGGAAGGATATGTTCGAACCAGAGGAGTAGATATGTCTTTCAGGAAGATAACAGATAAAATTCATCTTGTCGGGGCTGTTGACTGGGACAGAAGGCTTTTTGATGAACTTATACCGCTTCCATCGGGCACTACTTACAATTCCTATCTGATAAAAGGGTCGGAGAAGAATATTCTTATTGATACTGTTGACCCGCCGAAGTCAGATGAACTTCTTGAAAACCTTGATAATTTAGGTATAAAGCAGATTGACTATATCGTCTGTCAGCATGCAGAGCAGGACCACTCCGGTTCTATTCCATTCGTTCTGAAAAGGTATCCTTCGGCAAAGATAATCACAAATGAAAAGTGTAAGGAACTCCTTATCGGGCATCTCAGGGTCTCAGAGAGCGATTTTGTGGTTGTAAAGGATAATGAAGAATTTACAGCGGGGGATATTACACTAAAATTTATATTTGCACCATGGGTTCACTGGCCCGAGACAATGCTTACATATTATACTCAGGAGAATGCGCTTTTTACCTGTGATATGTTTGGCTCACATCTGGCGACTCATCATCTGTATTCGGATGAGGATGACAGATTTAAACTTGCTGCAAAACGATATTTTGCCGAGATAATGCTTCCGTTCAGAAACCATATCAGAAAGCATCTGGAAAAGATTGAGGCACAAAAAGTCGAAATGATTCTCCCGAGTCACGGTCCTGTTCACAGAAGGCCGGATATCGCTCTTGATTTTTACAGAAAATGGTCTTCGGAGAATACAAAACAACTCGTTCTTATTCCTTATGTATCGATGCACGACAGTACGGAAGGAATAGTAAAATACCTGCTCTCCGAATTGTCGAAGAGAGGAGTCAATGCGGTTCCGGTCAACCTTTCTGAGACAGATTTGGGTGATTTTGCAATGTATCTTATTGATGCCTCTGCAGTCGTCTTTGGTGTCCCGACCGTGCTTGCCGGTCCTCATCCTGTTGTTGCCTACGCTGCAATGCTTATGAATGCATTGAGGGCACCAACAAAGGGTATTGGTTTTGTCGGTTCCTTTGGCTGGGGAGGAAAGACCGAGGAGGTAATGCGCAGTCTGTTGCAGAATATTAAGTTTCAGGACCTCGGTTCGGTTTTTATAAAAGGCGTTCTGAAAGAGGATAGCAGAGAGAAGATTTCTGTATTTGCAGAAAATATCACCGGTTTTGTTAAAAATATTAAGTATCAATAATTTTTCAAAGGAGATTAAAATGTCAGTAATGATTGAAAAGAAGGACATTATCAACATTGCAGTCAGAATTGAGGAGAACGGGGAGAGATTTTACAGGGAGGCATCAGAGAAGGCAAAAAGACCTGAGGTAAAGGAATTGCTGACCGTTCTTGCAAAGGACGAGGTAAAGCACAGGGATATTTTCCTGAATATGCTCAAAAATCTGAATCTTTCGGATGAGATGCTGTCCAATGAATACCAGAACTATCTCAAGGCGTATACGGAGAGGCTGATTTTTCAGGGAAGTCCGGAGGATTTCTCCAGCAAGATGGAAAATTTTGACCAGTTGTGGGCACTGGATTTTGCAATTCAGAGAGAACTTGATTCGATACTATATTACTATGAACTAAAAAACATAATTGCTGCCGGCGACCGTAAACTTATTGACAGTATAATTACAGAAGAGAGGTCGCATTTCGAGAAACTTTCGAGGATGAAGAGCATCTTAATTAATAGCTAAGGAGGTAATTATGTTTAACAGAGTTCTTGAAGAGGAATTTAACAAACAGATTAATGAGGAGCTTTTTTCGGCATACATATACTTTGCAATGTCGGCACACTTTGAATCTGAAAACTGGAAGGGCTTTGCAAAGTGGCTGAGGATTCAGGCAATGGAGGAACTTAACCACGCCGATAAGTTTTATAATTTTATTATCGAAAGAGGCGGTAAGGTCGAACTTCTTCCCGTTGAGAAACCTCCCAAAGAATGGAAGAACGCCCTTTCAGCCTTCGAAGACGGTCTCAAACACGAACAGCATATCACTCAGAGGATAAACCATCTGATGGACCTCGCTATCAAAGAGAGAGATTATGCGGCGCAGAGTATGCTTAAGTGGTTTGTAGATGAGCAGGTCGAGGAAGAGGCAAGTTTCTCCGAGATAGTTGCAAAGCTCAGAATAATCGAAGATTCACCGAGAGCACTCTTTTATCTCGACCACGAACTCGGGAAAAGGGATAAAGAGTAGAGTATATTTATTAACGGATTTTAAGGGAGAGATTATTGTCTCTCTTTTTTTATTTTAAATTTAGCAAAAAACCGGTAAGGAATTTGATGTTTTATTTCTGTCAAACTAGGGAAAATGGTATTGAAAACACCCGCTTTTTAGTGTATTTAGTAATTTGTGATAAGATTATCAATTATCGTTTTACTAATAATCTGTTTTATAAATTGCTCTGAGAATCAGACAGAGATCGTTGTAAATATCTATTCCGAATATTTTGTACCGAACGAGATTGACAGGATAGAACTCAGGCTTCAGAGAGCCGAGACCGAACTCTTCTCAAAGGAATATAAGTTAGAATCTAATAGTGAACTGCCTGTAAAAATCCTGATAACTCAGGAGAATAATTCCGAAGAGCTGATTGGAATCAGGGTCAGGGGGAAGAAGGGCAATACTATTCTGACCGAGGCTTATGTAGAAAAGGCCTTTATTAAAAATAAACGTCTTGATGTGAATATATACCTTAAAAAGGGAGAAGTTTCGGATGCAGGATATGATATCAAAGAATTGTCTGATTCAGATGAGACGGACGTTGAAGTTCTTTCTGATGCAGGTTACGAAACGGATATTTACGTTGATTCAGAAGATTTGAATGATCTTATCTCTGATGATGTCACTGAACTGGTTTCTGATACAGGGTGTGCTCTTGGCTGTGGTAACAATGCAAAGTGTATAAACGGAGAGTGCAAATGCAACAGCGGATTCGAAAACTGTGACAGCAAATGGGATAACGGGTGTGAAGGAGATATATTAAATGACCCGAAGTATTGCGGTGGTTGTAGTTCAGATTGTGCCCCGTTGAATGTTGAGAAAGCACTATGTATTAATGGTGAGTGTGGCTATAGCAGCTGTAACCTGATGTATGAAGATACCGACAAATTTAAGAAGAATGGTTGTGAAAAATTCAATTACTTCCCCAAGGTCTATGGTGGCACAAAAGATGAATTTCTGGAGGATATGCTGGTTACAAAGGATGGAGGTATCCTGTTGCTGGCTACTACAAAGAGTTGCTGTTTCGGAACCAATGATATGTGGGTGGCAAAGCTTGATAAAAATGGCAATATTAACTGGCAGAGGGTTATAGGAAAGGATAGGGAGATTAAGGGTCCACTTGATATGACTGAACTTGAAGATGGCAATATTATGATCGTTGGTTCAACAAACTCCTTTGGAGTCAAAGAAATGGCTGGCCTTGTAATCAGGGTTGATAAGAGCGGGAATATACTGAATAGTAAGATTTTGGATAACGGTGAATGGATAACTTTTAAAAAAATTGATTGTGATAGAAATAATAATTGCACTATTCTGGGTTCTGCAAGTATTATGGGGAATACCGGACCTGATCTGTTCGAGATTTCTTTAGATAAGGAGTTAAATATAAAATCTCAGAGATTATTTAGGTTTCTTGATAAACAGGGAGATGAGATTGAGTATGTTAAAGATGCTTATATAGTCAGTAATGAAGATTTATCTGGTAAAAGGTCAGTTATTGTTGTTGTTTTTAATGCAGATAAAACTATTAGTTATGTGAAAAAACTCAGTAGTAATTATGCTTTAAAGTTTTATAGCTGTGCTCAGCTACAATCGGATGGGTCTTATTGCTCTTTGGTTTACGCTAATCCGACAAATTATGATATTTTCCTGTTTAGGTTTTCTTATGGCAATAAAGGAAGTATAGTATGGAAAAAGGCATTTGGAGATAAAGAGAATGACGTTGGATTTTTATCTGACTCATCTAATATCTTTTCATTAAATATTGCGGGAATGTCTTATAAAAATAATATCGGAAGGGCTTTTGCGGTTGGTATGGATAGTAATGGCAATGTAAAGTATTCAAAATATTTTAATGGTACGGTTGGTGAAGGGGTATTAAGAGAATTGTCGTATAATAACGGGATATTTTTATATGGAGGTTTAAGCTCTTCATATGGTGCCGGCGGGATTGATGTCCTGATATCACCGTTAGGCATAAATGGTGAGTTCATCTCGGAGTGTCATTTTGCGAATGAGGGAAGTATCAGCTTTGAATTTTATGAACCTGAACTATTTCTTGAGGATGTGAATACTGAGGAATTACTTATTACTGATTTTACACTAAAAGATGTAACATTGGATGTAAATGATAATCCAGATTTCGGAGCAAAGTCTATCTGTGACAAATAAGATAATTCTGGTTGAATTTGTTATTGTTGACCGGTTCCATTGCGGAATAAAAATCCCTTATATTAATGGATATCTCAAAAAGAAGGGAATAGATACTATTTATTTAAGGTCCGGTCTTATTGCAAAAGACGCATTGAATAATAAAAACAGAGTCAGGATTGATAAGGAAAGCCGTAATGAAATTCTGAGATATATAGGAGAGAATAAGGCAGAATGTATTATATTTTCGCACCAGATCGACGAATTGTTCATCAAAAATATTAAGAAGTATATTGAATCCGTTTACTGGACAGAGACTTTTGATGGCTCAAGGCCGAATATTGCAGAATTTTACCGAATATCCGGGATTGATGATAGGACTCTGCCGGAAAATATTCCGGATTTTGGTTTTATAAATGTCAACAGGATGGCAAGGGAATTCAGACCCCTTCCTCATCTGGTCTTATTCAATGAATGCAATTACAGAAAATCAGTCGGAAAGAATGCTTTTTATAAAGATATTCACCTTCCGGATTATGTAAAAAAGAATGGCTGCACATTCTGTTTGAACACTGATTCTTTTCGCAAAGAAATGTTCGATGAAGATAAGATAAGAAAACATATCCTGTCTGCTATTCACACAACCCCATGGGGTGGATTCAGAAAGAGATTGAGAGTTATTGGCGAGATTATAGTTCACAATATCGACAGATTTTCCGAAATAATCTTAAAAAACCAAATTGATGAGACGGATCTTCTTTTTAACTTCAGGGTCGATAATTTCATAAAAAATGTGGATAAAATAGAAAAGGCACTTAGGTTGTTATCCAAGACAAGAAACAGATTTTATCTTGCACTTGTTGGTATTGAGAATTTTTCGAACATAGAACTTGAAAGATATAATAAGGGGTTTAAAAATTACGACATATTCAGATTTTTATCGATAATATTTGAATTGAAACACAAATATCCCTATCACTTTGATTATGAGGAATACGGGGGATTCAGCCTGATATTGTTTAATCCTTTTACCACAATCGAGGATCTAAGATTAAACTACCATCTTATTAAATATCTTGGTATCGGGAAGATGTGCGGAAAGCTTTTTACGTCGAGAATCAGATTGTATAAGGAGTTGCCTATCTATCATCTGGCAAAAAATGCAGGACTGACAACAGATAAGTATTCTGATTTTAAATATGATACCGCGAGGATAAACTTTTACAGAGAAGAAGAACCCTGGAAATATAAATTTCGGTCAACCGATGAATTCAATAATTATGCATTGGCAAATAATGATCTTGATAAGGTGATTCAGTTTTTGAGTAATATTCCGGAATCCGGCAAACGGCCAAAGTCAGTCAGAAATAATATTGTAAAACAGGCTACAGAAGATATTTATTACCGGACTGAATATGAGTTTATGAAATGCTATGAACAACGAAGGATCGGGAAGATCGAAATCAGAGATGAGTCCGAATTGAAAGATTACCTGAAGTATATAAAGAAATATTTCAGGTATTACAGAATAACGGAGAACAGATCCAATGTGAACGGGATGAAAAAGAATCTCTTTTATAGTAATAGCCTTAATCTCAATGAAATTGAAGAAGATCGTCTGATCGAGAGAGCAAATGATAAAAAATATTATTATGAAATTGGGAAGTTGCTGGGATATCCGGAATGTTGTACAAGACACTATTCCGAAAACTCATTTTATCTTGTCAATAATTATCTGTTTTTATTGATATATTTACGTTACCGGGAAAATGTTATATCAGATTACCTGAACCCCTTCTCCGGACATTTTTTCTTTATCCCCTGCAGTCTTAAGTGCAGAAATGCAATAGCTTTTGTTAGAAAGAGAAATGAGGTTACCAGAATACTTACAGGTTATGACGCATTAGTTTATAGAAAGTTACCAGTTATATATCTGCTGCCTTTTGACGTAAAAAAGAGTGAGTTTAGAGATAATCTTGGGTATGTGATTGTTAGGCCTTTATCGAAAGTGGCAGAAGACTTTTCTTATAGAGTTGTTGGTATGTCAGGAACAGATATCAGACTGAATTATATTTTAAACTCAGACAGACTCATAATGAAAGACGGATTTATGGAATTGTATAAAGGTAAGAGGCATATTCACACCTTCTGTGCTGAGGCGAATGTCTGGTATTACAAGAAGGCACTTGATTATAATTTCTGGCGGGAGTTTTCTGATGCATATTATAAATCGGTAATTTATCAAAACAGATATGAGAATAATACTGCTCCGGATACCTCGGATTTGACAAATGTATTCTCTGTTATCGATAAAAGAATCGGAATTCTGAACAGGTCCGGATATGATTTGACAGACAGGAAAATAGAGAGAAATGTAGCAATATTAATGGTCAGTAAGAATAACAGATCCGTCGAGCTCAGGATTCAGAAAAAAGAGGAGACGGACAAATGCTTTATAAACGGCAGGTCCTATTCCATATCTATTGGTAAAAATTACGAAAATGTTGATTTTATCGATGAGGCAGCTAATCTGATATTAAGGATTATTGAAAATGAAAGATAGCTTATTCTTTCGCAGATTTATAGATGCCACTAAAAAAAAGGGAATCAGAATACATTTCCTTCTGATCTATCAGCAGAAGCTTACTATCACACTGGATAATGATATTCTGTTTTATATTGATTATTTGCCCGACAGAAGGAAAAATTATTATAAGATAATTAATGGTGTGGGTTATGGATTCAGGGCAAGTACAGATAGAGATTTCAGCAATTACGCCGAGAATATCATAAAACTCCTGCATCCTTATAGGGAGAATCTTAGAGCCTTGGATCAGGTTATTTATATAGATAAGGATTATTCTTTTCAGCCGGACAGGATTGGAGATATTTTTCCATTTTTATCTTTTGAGGATAAAGGAAGAGATTCAGAACTACTTGTCAGATTTACTGGAAAATGTAATCAGAGATGTGAGTTCTGCTCTGCACCGATTATTGATCAGGAGCCGGATACCGATTTAATCAAATCTGTAATAATGAATTTGCAAAAGCGATACCGGTTTCAGGTTACAGTTACTGGCGGCGAACCGGCGTTAAGAAGAGAGTTTGCAGATTTTGTCAGATGGGTATTGAGATATACGAAGGAACCTGTTGTAAGAATACAGACAAATGCAGTCCTGTTTTCCAACAGGAGTTTATTGAACAGGATTCCAAGGTCTAAAAGAATTCAGTTCTTCATTTCCCTTCATTCACTTGAAGAAAAGACTTATGACATAATTACTTCTTCGAAAGGTCAGTTAACCAAGGCAATAGATGGAATAAAGAATATATTAAAGGCAGGATATGATACTATTGTAAATGTGGTAATAAACAGATATAATTATGATAATATGGATGAATATCTGAAGAATTTATTCAATGTTTTCGGCAGCAAGGTAAAGGTCCATTTCTCCGTCCTTATTTTGCCTGACTACAGAAATAATCTTGAGAAATATGTGGTGTCTTACAAAGATGTGGTAAAATATGTACTTCCGCTTATGGAAAAATATAATATTCCTATCGAATCTCTTGTAAGCTCCACACATGCCTCTATACCATTGTGTTTTCTGCCGCAAAAATCACGAAAGGATATCAGAAAGAACTATCGGGTTAATCCTGCCGAGTCTGATTATAATGATCTTTCGAAGAAATATGTTAAAACAGAAAAGTGTAGGGTTTGTATATATAACAATGTGTGTCCTGGTATACCGGGACTATATTACAGAATTAAAGGTTTTAGGTGAGAATTGCATTAATAGGAACCAATGTGGTTCCAAAATCCCAGATTGATAATCCTATGCAGTATAATATAGCCCTTTATTATATTGCCTCCTATCTGAAAAAGGTAATAAAGGGAATCCAAATAGATATTGTAGATATTCCTATCTATGTCGGGCTGAAAAGAGTAAAGAAAGAATATCTAGACAGGATTTATAGTATCAGAGCAGATCTCTTTGGCTTTTCTTCATATTGCTGGGATAAGGATATAATATTAAAACTTATCAGGAATGTAAGAAAACTGAATAAAGACACAAAGATTCTTATCGGTGGTCCCACTGCCACATATGAAGGCTCAGAATTAATGAAGAGGTATAATGAAATCGATTATGCCGTGGTGGGAGAGGGTGAGTTGGTTTTAGAAAATCTGATTAAATCTGAATTGTGCTTTAGATGTAACAGCTTTCAGGGCTTGATATACAGAGAGAATAAAGATATCAGATTTGGTGGCTATGCGGAACCGATAGGTAATCTGGATATAATTCCTTCGCCATATACAAACGGATTTTTAAAGCCTAAAGAGATGAATCTTATGCTTGGGTTCTCAAGGGGATGTGTCAACAGATGCAAACATTGTGCCTGGAAATATATCGGCGGCGGTTTGAGGTGTTTCAGTAAAAAGCGAATCATCGAAGAGCTGATGTGGGCCAAGGAGAATGGTTATAAACATATTTTTATATATGATTCTTCCATCAATACATCTACTAATAGACTGGAAGAGATATCATCTGCAATAAAATACAGTATGTCTGAATCGGCTCTCTCTTTTACGTATTTTATCGACCATACCAGATGGAATAGTTCACAAAAAAGACTTTTAGGTAATATTAATACCAGATGTGCACTGGTGGGACTTGAAAGTATTTCTGAAAATTCGGCCCTGTCTCTTGGCAGAAGACCTGTCGATAAAGATAAATTTATCCGTTTTATTGAAGATATTACCGGTGTGGCGCCGGTAATGATATCGGTAATGCTCGGAATACCTACCGAAACCTTTGCAGATTTTAAAAATACAATTGATTATGTGGTTTCTCTCGCCGAAAGATACGGACGAGATAAGATTATCGGTATCAGAATATTCTGGACAGTTGTTACACCCGGTTCCAGATTATCTGCCGAGAGCAGAAAATATAGTATTACTTCTGCAAAGTCAGGGATACCGTATATCCTTTCGTCAAGGTATTTTTCCAGAAAAGAAATGATAAAATCCTTTATTTATATCCAGCAGCACAAATATAAAGATTTATTTATCTGGGAGGATATAAATCCTGAGGTCTATTTCAGGGAAATTAAGGATTTTAATCTGCTGCCTGAATATAGAGAGAAGTATAATAAAAACAATGCGGATATAGATAAAGTTGATCTGAATAAACTGATTCCAAATTGTTCTTTAGGCAGGAAATATTATAGAAACTGGAAGCTGGAATCTGTTATTTTCCGTGACGGCAGCCCTGTGCTGAAATTTACTGATTGTAATAAGTCATCTTCGGTATTTATTAAAATTATAGGACGAAGAGAAGGTATTAGTAATTTTAACTCAAAAAGATATTCAATAATTGTAGACGGCGAACCGGATCTGGAAAATGACGTGGCTCAGAAAGAGATATGCAAAAAGTTAATTGCAGAGATTTCGGAAAATGAATAAAAAGATCATACTAATAGCAGGTACACCTGCAGAACATTCCATAGAAAATGTTTATAATGACGGTAAAAGGGATTTTGCAGCAAGGACTTATAATTATGCTATAGCTCTTTTGAAAGCCAACAGAAATATTGCAGGGGATAATGATTATAAGGTGGAGATTGCTGATTATCCGGTAGACAGAAGAACGGAGATTCTCGAACCTTCCTTTGTGGATAGTCTGCTCTCAAAATCTCCGTCTGCAATAGGATTTTCGGTATATTGCTGGAATCAGCATATATTTTTAAATACAGCCCGTTATATTAAGAAAATCGATAAAGAAGTCAAAATCATTGCCGGCGGACCTTCTGTTACTTTTAATCCTGAAGAAATCCTGAGGAAGAACAAATCTATTGATTTGATTGTTACAGGTGACGGGGAAGAGACGTTTTCAGAATTATTGAGGAATGATTTTAAGTGTCTGAGTAATATCAGGGGTATTGCCTATAGAAAACAGGACCGGATATTTGTAAATAAGCCGGCAGAACCAACCGACATTAATAAAATATTGTCTCCGTATCTCGCTGATGGTTTCAGGCCGGATTCTGATACGATAATGATAGAACCATCGAGGGGATGCATCTATCGGTGTAAATTCTGCTCCTGGTCAAAAGGCAGAAGGATTAATCAAAAAAGAAGGCAGATTCTCTCGGATGAGCTTCAGTGGGCATATAAAAATGGTTATAGGAATATTAATTTTTCCGATACATCCGTTAATATGACTAATGAACAGCTACAGGTTATAGTTGACTCATTGAAATCAAGCAAAGTTTACGATAAATTGTCGTTATCAGTATTTATGAAATATGATAAACTGGACACGAAACAATTAAAAATGATTGACAGATTGAGGTTTGATGAAATCATCATTGGTCTTGAATCGGTAAATGAAATGGTCTTAAGAGAGTGTGGGAAACCACCATTTGACAGAATGCGGTTTGAAGGTATTGTTGAAAGGCTTGGCCGGATGGGCAATAAGATTACAATCAGTATTATTACAGGCCTTCCAAAAGATTCGTATAACGGGATAAAGAATACAGTCGGATATCTGGAAAAGCTGATTGATAAATTCCCTGATTACATTAATTTTGTCTGTTCTTTCTGGCTGGCAATACTTCCCGGGACAAGGTTCGAAAGGGAGAGAATAAGACACAGATTTTCATATTTGAAGAAGGGGACACCTTATCTGACATCGAGCAGGTATATGAACAGGAAGGAGCTTATGAAAGTTGCCGAGTATGTTGTTGAGAAAACAAAAACTAACAATAAGATTTTCTGTGAAGAATATTATATAGAAGCTCTTGAGAACGGATTATGAAAATAGCTGTCGTACATAGCCCTCCGCACGGAGAGGTGCCATTCAGGAATATAGGTCTGATTTATCTCCAGACTGTTCTCCTCGAAAAGGGATATGATGTAAATTATTTTGATCTTTCCTTCAGGGAAGACAGGGATAAAACAGACTTTTATGACAAAATGATACAGTATCTTTCCAAAAAAGTGGGCAGGGTCGGAGATATGCCAGATCTGGAGCTTCTGTTAGGAGTAGTCTTTCCGGAGAACTTTGAGTCAGGAGATGAGATTACCTCTGTAATCGCAGCTAAAGTTAATAAGTATTTTAATCTAATAAAGGACAAGGCAGATATTTTTATTTTTTCGAATAATGTCCTTACTATGTATTTTTCCTGTGCCCTTGCCAAAAGACTCAGGGATTACGGAAAGATAACAATAGGAGGTGGTCCGACCACACATTTTATTCCTTTTACAAGATTTACTCTTTTATCTGGTATTTATGATTATGTGGTAGTAGGTGAAGGAGAAGAAGTAATAACTCCTTTATTAACCGGTATTTATAAAAAGAGAAAAATTAAAAAGGCAGGAATATATTATTGTTCTGAAGGAGAAGTGTGCGGGAACGGAAGGGCTTTTAAATCAGATGTTTCCAAACCATTATTTCTGAATTTCAGTAATATTGTAATCAATGATTTTATTCCTGTAATTGCCGGCAGAGGATGCCCGCATAAATGTAGATTCTGTTCAGAACCTAACTACTGGCTAAAATACAGAGTAAGACCATTTAATGATGTTATCTATGAAATGAATTATCAATGTAAGAAGTACAATATCCGTAATTTCCACTTTCATGATGACTCTATCAATGCAGATCTTAAATGGTTTGACTGTTTTACCGACCGGCTGGTCAGAACTTCCGCAGGGTATCAGTGGGAATCCTTCTGTACCCCGTTTGGACTCAATGAAAAACGAATAGCGAAAATGAAGGAATCCGGTTGTGTATTGCTGAAAATGGGTGTTCAGAGTTTTTCGGAAAATGTTCTGAAATTGATGGGAAGACCGACCAATGTGAAAGCAGTAATAAAAACTATAAAGGATTGCATAAAATATGATATTTCCATGCACTTTGACCTTCTGACCTGTTTCCCCGGTGAAAGAGATGAGGACCATAAAATAAATCTTCGGACTCTCGAGGAGTTGTATAATATTTCGGATAAAATATATTTTTCACCCAATCCGTTTTATCTTTCACTTGGTTCGGATACTGTGCTTAATGCTCATAAATATGGTATTAGGATAAAATATTATAATATTCGTGCATTTCATAATATTCCCGGAATCATTTTAAGAGTTCTCAAGCAGAGCGGTTTCTTTCCCGAAAGATTTTGGCAGCCAATAAGTGAGAAGGATGTAAGAAAAAGATTGAACGATTATCACAATCTTCTTGTAAAATATAACAAGGATTATTTGTTTCTCGGCAGGCAATAGTCAGACAGAGTGACTTAAGGTTTTACCGTCAAAAATAATTGATTTTGCTTTGTGCTGTCTGAGATTTATATTGCGAAGATACTTTATGCAGCTGTTTATTTCCTTTTGTGAAAAAGTAAAGTTGGAAATGACCTTTCCGTAGTTTCTGTAATCGATATTGAATCCAAATCTCTCCCGGTTGAAATAGAAAACTGACCACGGTTCTATTCTGAGGTGATATACTGATATCGACACAGGCAATCCAAGCAAAAACTCAACCGTTTTAATAAATCCTTCTTTATTGTCTCCCGGTAATCCGAGTATAATCTCGACTTCTGGTATGTGAAATGACGAAATATTCAATATTTTTTCTCTGAATACATCCGGATTCATTTTTCTGTTGATATTTATCTGGGCAGCAGGATTGATGGTCTGAAGACCTACAATCATAGTTCTCCATTTAACTGACTTAATTAATAAAACCGTATCGTCATTTATAAAGGCAGGATGAATTGTTCCCGATACAGAAACGGGATCACGGAATTTGCGAAGAATTCCGAATACATTTTTCATAAGCTTGTAATTGTAATTGATCGCCGAGGAGAGAATGCCGAACTCTCTGACTCCTCTTTTGTAAAGTTCATGGATCTCCCTTTTTATGTTTTCAACAGGTCTTTCTCTGTATGCCCGGTTATTGTATGATGATGCAATACAGAATGAACATTGAAATTTGCAGCCTCGGGCTATCTCTACCCATCCGAATAATCTCTCTTCTGATCTATACAGAGGTTGCAGATCACCTGTATTGTCATTGCCTGAATACCTATGATTAAAATAGAAAAGATGTTTTTCAGACCTCTTTTCTCCGTGTTTGTGGAAATATTTCATTTCTTTGAAAGTAAATTTATTATGACATTGCAATTTGTCAATAATATCAGGCAATAATTCTTCAATTTCACCGCAAAATATATAAAGATTCTCTATGTCTGTAATATAATTGCTCAGATAATCCGGTTCTGCATACCACCCGACTATTATTTTTATGCATTCAGGGATATGATTGTTGATATTGTTTAGTAATCTGACGGAGTCAATGAGATTATTACGATATGGATTTACTATTATTATATCGGGATTGAGAGATAAAATATAATTCAGTAATTTTTCGTCGCTTGTATCTGCATTGAATATTATTTCACAGGTATGATGTCTTTTTATTTTTTTGTATACTCTTATTAGTGCAAGGTCAAAATAGGCAACCTCACCGTCATTTGGATGAACAGGAGAGATAATCAGAACTTCTTTTTCGATGTTCATTTGTTTCTGAGCCTCCACTCGCCCTCAATTCCCTTTATGTTCAGTTCGCTTTTCTGATTAAAATTACTTAACCAGAGTGATATATTTATCAAATCCGCCTTACTCCATGTAATATTCGATTTTATATAGGGAACACCTCTTTTGTATAATTGTATTTTATAATCATTTTTATGCCTGTAAAGTAAGGAATCCGGAAATATCTGCAGAAGTGATATCAGGACTCCGCCAATCTTTGAATGTCTGTTCTGATTCAGTGCTTTGAGATAAAAGATGGTATTTTTGAATGACTCAGGTGTGTCGAACGGAAGACCAAGAATGACCCCGATTAGAGGTCTGCAATAACTATTCAGTAATCTTATAGCATTGCCAAATCTCAGAAGGTCGGCCGCCTTTCTGTTTGATTTAATGAGTGCCTCCTGATTAGTACTTTCGAGTCCCAAAAGCACCTGAAATGAAGGGATGTTTTTCAGATATCTTATCTGGTTATTGTCTATATGTTCGTATCTTAAATTATAACTCAGAAGTAAGTGTTCTGGTTTGAGTAGACGAACAACTCCGGAAATATGTTTCAGTAACTCAGTACTGTAATTTATTGCCGAATCTATAATGGTAATGTGCTTTATCCTGTTATTTAATGCATAGGCAATTTCCTCTCTGATCCTTCTTTCCGAATGAAATCTGAGTCTCTTGTTGGAGTTCCAGTCACAATATCCGCATCTGTTGAGACATCCGCGGGAGAATTCCAGCATCATATTGAATGAGTTTGGTTTTATTATGCCTGATGTAAATGGTGAAGGTATTGAATCGAGTTCAGTAATAATATCACCTTCTCCACCGTCGATTATGATATTTTTATCTTTTTTATATGATACACCTTTTATTTTTACTTTAGATGACAATCCATTCTTCAAGAGGTCAGTAAACGGTATCTCTCCTTCGCCTCTGATAATAAAGTCAATCTCCGGATATTTTAAGAGGTATTCCTGCAGGGCATATCTTCCGCCAATTATAGTCTTTATATTTGGTTTTAATTTTTTTATCTTTTTTATAATTGTTAATGTAGCATCAATATTCCAGCAGTAAGTTGAAAAACCCACAGCTATTGGATTATTTGACAGTATTCTGGATATAAAATCACTTTGATATCTCACCTGGTCAATAATACCTTCTCCGTTGTCTGTTAGATTTATGATATTGATGTTGTAATTGTTCTTAATAAAAGTATTTCTTTCCGCATATGCCTTGATAAAGGCAGTAGCAAGAGAGTATGGTTCTGAAAGCATTGCATCTACATAGCCACCCAGTTCTATGTTGTTATAGGGAGTTTTAATACCCTTAAAAAGACAGACGAGATTGATATTTCTTTTATTTATGCTGTGGTTCATATTTCTTTCTGTAACCATCTTATTATTCTTCCTGTCCTGTCTTCAGACAGGTAGGACGTACTGAAATAAGACCTGTTATCTGACACCTCTTCGTTTATCCAGTCGGACAGGCTCCTTTTTGCGAGACCTGTTTTATATCTAAAAGAGTATTCATAAATTCTGGAACCAATATCAAGTATTATTGGGCATACTGTAATACCAATGTTTTTGTATTCTTTTATGTTTTGTATCAGTCTTACTGTGTCTGAATAGCTTTCTTCAGTTTCGTAGGGAAGTCCGAATGAAATAAAGATATGGGTATTGAATTTGAATTTCGATAATATCTTCAGGCATTGCATTAAATCATTATTTGTAAAGAACGGCCTTTGTATTTTTCTTCTTACCAGATCATTTCCGGTTTCAACGGATATTACGAGTACCGAATCGCTTCGAAAAGATCTTTCTACAGTTCTGGCAAATGACTCATCCGGAAGTGAAAAACAGTCGAAAATCAGTCGTAATCGTTTTTTGGGCAGTAAGGGAAAAAGCTTTTTGTAATATTTCCTGCCTGGTTCAGGGTCAAATGATATTCTGAGAGTATCTGCTCCGTATTTAGCTGCATTAATAATATCCGTGGTTGCCTTTGGGATATTGAAGAAATAATATCCCTTTTTCTGTCTGATATATCTCTTTTTATAAAAATAAGAACCGCAGTAAATACAATTGTAAGGACACCCCTTGCCGGGATTGTAAAAAAATGTATTTTTATATGAATCTCTGATTCCGAGCGGTTTTGTAGTATCGAAGTCTGCGTAGAGCATTTGAGAAAAATATCTTTCATATTTATACAATAGTTTGAAATTGGAATGTGATATATCTCTATAAAATACAGCATCAGTGAAAAATGATATTTTATTGTGGTGTATTTTATTGTTGTGTCTGTATGAGAGATTCGGGATATCTGCAAAGGATTTATGGTTTAAATTGTTTAACCGCTTAATTAATGTCAGAAGAGGATATTCTCCTTCTCCTCTGATGATAAAATCAACCTCTGGTATATGTTTTAGCATTTCATCTGCAAAATAGGTAGCAGATATTCCGCCTGCAACAGTTATGATATCCGGTATGCTGTGTTTTATAAGTCTAATATATTCTATTGTTTGCTTTGCCTGTTTTATCCAGTGAATATCGAAACAGACTACCTTAAAATTATTATTCTTGATAAATTTGATTATATCGAAATTCTTTTCTGCCTCCTTCTGAATTCCAAGATGGAGTATTCTTGAATATATATCGTTCTTGTTGAGATAGTCGGCAATCGAAAAGAGACCCATAGGCATTACCATAATCTCTCGTTTGCCATCCGTAATCTGGGGAATATGAATCAGAAGGGTATTCATCTGATATCCTGATTGTAGTACTGATTAAATTCGGGTCTGTAGAAACCGAGACAGGATATATAATGAATACAATTCAGACACCTGTGAATCTTGACCTTGAATTTTCTGTATTCATTTATATTAAGAGGTGGATAAAATGTCAGATTATTTATGTGTCTTCCGTTCAGCATGCAGAACGGCAATCCGGCTATTTTAATATTTATATCCTTTTGTCTGTCTAGAATCTCATTTAATTTTGCTGATAACAATTCTAAATCGGGAAGTAATGACGGATCATTTCTTATTGAGCCCAATGGCAACGCAATTCTGATATAATAATTAAGTACCCCGGCATTTTTGAGAGATTTTATAATATCCTCAACCGAATTCTGATTTACTGAAGTGATTCTGATACTGATGTTAATGTTTCTGAAGTCTATGGAAAGCAGGTTCTGAATCCCTTTGATTGTTTGTGCAAAAGAGCCTCTGACAGAAGTAATATTATCGTGTAGTGCAGGGTCCATTGAATTGAGTGATACGGTTATCTGATTTATTCCATTTGATATGATATCTTTTACAAAATCCCTGTATGCAAGCATTCTTCCGTTGGTTGAAAGGGCTATATTGACAAATCCGGCTTTTTTCAGCTCGTTTAATGTCCTAAACAGGTGCTTATTGTTAATCGTCGGTTCACCGCCGGTAATTATAACATTATTATGTCCTCTGGCTTTTGATGTTTGTATTTGTTTTTTTATATCTCCGAATGCCATTGCGTATTTCCCGAGAGTATCTGATATTTCACAGTGAATGCAGGAATTGTTGCAGAGATTGTTTATCCTTATAAATGATGTAGTTTCATAGAATTTGAATTTGTTCAGAAAATGACTTTTGATGGTAAAAACATCATTTTCGGAAAACTGCCCGGTTTTGATGACCGGAAACTGTTCAAGATGGTGTGTCGGAGTCCTGTCGGGGTCTCTGGCAAAATATCCCTTTTGCTGACAGGAGATGAATAATCTTGTCTTTCTGAAGGGAATAGCATGCTGCAATAGAGGCCAGGCATTATATTTTTCATATAACATCTCTGCAAATTCAAGTGTCTTGTTCATCTTTTCAACAGATTCTCCGGGCATTCCGATGATGTAATGAACCTGTGACTGGATTCTGTTTTCATAAGACCACTTCGCGACGTCAATTATAGATTTCAACTTCAGATTTTTATTGATGATACTGTCGAGAACAGAGGGGTCTCCCGATTCGGCAGAAACGGTAATTTTCTTGTTGCCGGCCAGTTTAATCTTTTTTATGTGGCTTTTTTTCAGGTTATCTGCGCGGAATCCGTTTACAGCATCCCATGATATTTTCATTTTTGAGAGGAATGTAATAAGTTCGTCGAATCTGTTTATATCTGCATTGATGTTATTGTCCAGAAAGAAGAATCTGTCAATATTGTATTTGTTTTTAAAATATCTGATTTCGTCTTTTAAGTATTGTACTGAGTAATATCTGTAAGGCATACTCAGAACCTGTTGGGTACAGAAGTTGCAGGAATAAAGACAACCGCGGCTTGTCATTAGAGGTAAGAACCTCTCCGGCTTGTGATATTCGTGAATTAAATCCAGTAGAGCTGCCTCCCGGATAGTCTTAAAGTATTTATTCATATCCAGAAGATGGAAGGCCGGATAGGGAAGTTCGTTCAGGTTTTTCTGATAGTATCTTGTATCTTCTTTCGAAATTAGTCTGCCTTTATACCTGAATGTTCCAAAAGGTAATTCGGCTGTCTTCCTTTCTCTGATGTGATGAAGGGTTTCAGGGAGTGTGATATCTGTCTCTCCCCTGAGGTTAATATCGATTGTTTTAACAGACTTCAGTAATTTTACCGGATCGTATGCAAAATAATTCATTCCGCATATATAGCAGTCTGCTGTAATGAGAATGGAATCTCTGTGGTGTTTCTTTATAATATTGCAAATCTCAGGAATATATGTCTCCTGTAATTTTTCAACATCGGAAAACATTGTGATTGGCACAATAAATATATCGGCCTTCTCTTTCTTTATCAGGTTATCGATATAATTGAGTTCTGCACCTAAATGAAAAAGGTCATTTTCAATTGGTCTGTAGTTGATTTCGTTTGTAATAAAAAAGGAGTCAATTACCCTGACAGAAAATCCTGCTCTTTCGAGGATGGCGGCATTCTGCAGCATTCCCAGATTAGAAAAAAGAGGGTAGTGGGCAAATGTCTTACCGAGTTTGATTGGGGGATTGATAAAAGTAACCTTCATATTTATTCAATTTTCATAAGCTTCACTATCCATTGGTTGCTTGTTCCGGACTGTACCGGTTTGTGAGTGTCGATCTTGAATTTATATCCGCTATCTCTTATAAACCTTATAAAATCTTCTGAACTCCAGTTCCTGTAGTGTTCAAATACGGGTTTTCTTGAATTCCTTACAGTTGTTACTTTTTCCTGGTCTCTTAATAGCGCAAAAGGAACACATTCGGCAATAATTATCATTCCATAGTTTCTGACAAGTCCTGATATATTATTAAAAGCCTTTTTCATATCATAAAAATGATTGATTGACCTCAATAGAAACAGGTAGTCAAAATAGCCCTTTTTGAATTTAAAATCTTCAATTGTTGTTTTTACCGTATTAGCCCCGGGAATATCCTTTTTCAGCTGTTTTAAGGCTTTGTTGTTGATATCGATTCCCCAATATTCAATCTTCTTCTCCTTGAGTAATTTGTTAATAATATCTTTATAGAATCTCATGTCTCCGCAACCTATATCAAGGACTCTTCCGGCGAGTCTTTTTATCTCCTGACGAAGCCATCTCTCTTCCCTTTCAAAAGGGAGTTCTCCCGAAATCTCAAAAAAGGCTGCGCATTCATCGACCTTTTTACATTTTTCGCAATACGGATTTATTTTTAATTGTTTGATATCATTTTGGAAATCATCGAGTGCGGTCTTTTTGCTGTCGTCGATATATAACTGTACTCTCTCCAGTTTTGTCTTTCTTATTTCAGCATCCGAGAAACTGTTTGTGTCGGAATGATAAAGGGCAATATTATTCTTTGATTTCAGGAACAGATATCTCGAAGGTTTATCGAATGGATAAAGAGTATATGTCTTACAATATTTTTCGGGTTCTCTGATATTCAGATTGTCTTTGATTTTAATATAATCATACGAATTACTCCTGACTCCTCTGACCGGAGTTACAAGTTGAACATCCCGGGGACCGAAGACTCCCGATGGTATCCCCCTGCAAATATTATCATTGATACATTCGGAGCATTGCAGGGGTTTTTCATATGAGAGATTATCTGTAATCAGCGGACAGATGTTATTACCGGTATTACGCTGAAATCTGCTTATGTCTGTATGTTCTATATTATTAAACAGACAATATGGAAGATTCTCAAAGTAGATATGGTAAGTATTTCTGAGTTCATCAAATAGCGGTTTATAATCTGTCATTATTGCCGGTAAATTATTGCAGGAGTCTTTTGCCGGACTGAATAATGAGAACACAATGTAAATATTGGACTTATCCGGCAAACTGAGTAGTAATTTGCGAATCTTCGGGACAGAGCTTATTGTATCCTTGCATAAGGGATATCTCAGTTCAATGCGTAGTCTCTTGGCATATAATAATTGTTTTAAGCCTTCTATGCTTTGCTCAAACCCCTCGGAATATCCGGTAAAACTGCCATATAGTTTCCTGTCAGGCAGGAAAGGGCTGATAATGATGCTGTCGACGAGGGAAGATATTTTCTTTATCAGATTCGGGTAAATAAATATTCTTCCGTTGGTTATGATGCCGATATTGTGATTCAGTCTTTTAATCTCAGAAATGTGTTTGAATATATTCTTTAACACGAAAGGTTCACCGCCGCAAAGTAGAATATTTGAATTGGGTTTGAGGCCGGATATTCTTTTTAATATTTCGTTTTGGGATGGTTCAGAATATCTTTTTAATGTGCAGTACTTACAGTTGAGATTACAGTTATTTGTGATTTTTACCAAAATACCTTCTATCGGTGGAACAAAATTCATAGTAAGCGATTTTACACAAGATTTGTAATATTATCAATATATTAAAGAAAGATTAGTCCCAGAGGATTTACACCGGTTTTGATGTCTCTGATTCTCTTTAACCGTTTAGTGTCTATCACTGTTATGTAACCTGATGCCCTGTTGGAAACGGCAAGCAGTTTACCTGAGCCGGAGATGGCGAACTCGGATGGATTTTCCTGACATGTTATTCTTTTTATTTCTGACTGACTTTTTATATCAATTACTGAAATATTGTCACTATCGGCGTTGGAGACAAAGAGATATTTGCCGTCAGCAGAACATTTTATCCCGATATGAACTGTCCCTGCCTCTATATAATTTTTTATTCTGAATGTTTTGGTATCTATCGAGGCAACTCTGTTTGAGAGAAAGTCTGCTGTATATAGTTCCTTATCGTCCGGAGTAATAGTAAGTCCGAGCGGTCCTTCAAAGATGTTAATTGTGTGCACAATACTGAGGTTGTCTGTATTAATGACGGATATGTTGTGTGATTCTTCACAGGTTGCAGCAATGAACTTTCCTGATTTTGCAGTGACTACAACGCAGGGCCCGTGACCTGTTTTTAATGTCTTTTCGACTCTTAGGTTCCTGGTGTCGATTATGCTGATAGTATGTGAGTACTCGTTTGCCACATAGGCCTTTTTTCCGTCAGGCGAAAAAACAATCCCCGCAGCACCTTCCTGGACTTTTATTCTCTTCAATAGTCCGAATGACGGCAATGCATATACATATACATCGCAACTGTCTCTGTTGGTTACAAATAAATATCTCTTATCCGGAGAAATATCCATCATCATAGGATATGCTCCGCACTTAATATTTGATATTAAATCGTAAGTGTCCATATCAAATACCGAAATGTTGTCCGAGCCGCTGTTTGCAGCTATGAGATATTTATCTGATTTAGTTTTACAAACCATACGAACTGTATTATAGTTTCCCTGTATATTTGGTCAACAACTAATTATGCCGGATAAAGAAAAACATTTATCATTCAGTTCCCTGAAAGAAGTAATAATTGCACTGATAATTATGGGTATCGTCCTTTCTGTGATAAATATTGCTGTTCTGAATGATTATAGGTTAATATATTCCCTGTTGCCTATAACTATGCTTGTCTCCTTCTCGATATACGGCGTAAATCTGAAAATAATTGTTTTATGGATTGCTGGTATTGTAATTTTAGCTGGTATCTACGGAGATTTGAGATATATCGGTATGATATATCCGGTCATAATACTGGCATCTATTAAATTATTGAATATATTTGCTGGCAGAAAAAATGGACTGGGCGTTTAATTTTTTCCGCATAAGTGCTTTTCTGGCTCTGCTAATTCTTGTATATCATTCCTGCAAGGTATATGGCAGAAAAGAGACTGTAATTCTGTTTACTTTTCTGTTTGTGTTTTCTTTTATAAGGGAGCTTATTGTAAAGGGACTGACATCTGCAACAGACAAGCCGATGCCTTTTGAAGCAAGCAATAATCTGGGCAGTGTGCTGGGAGTAAATCTGGTAGTAGTCGGAGGCTGGGTCTTTACAACCTATATCTCCTATGTGCTTGCATCAGAATTACGTAAAAAGGTCTTCCCGGCAGCAAACGGGTTTATGACAATAGCATTGATACCGTTATTTGCTTCGGCGATATCATATTGTAATGAAGTAACCGGTATGCGTCTCGGATTATGGAAATGGGAATATCAGTCGGGGCTACCTATGAAGTGGATACCATTTGAATGGCCGTTTAATGCTTTTGAAGGATGGAGTGCCACTTCGATGATGATAATGTTTTTGTATATTTGCATAAAGGAGAATCTTTTCTCTGAGAGAAAGTTATTAAATTATATTTTTACAATCTTTTTATTTGTCGTTTATGCTGCTTCTGACCTGACAGTAAAATGGTTTGGACCTTCTTCTCCAAGAATGAAACTCACTCTTATTTATTTGTTGGCCTTTATTTTTATTGGGATATACAAAAATGCCCCTCTTTTTTGTCTCAAAAGAAATCTAAGGATTTAGTCAAGTATGAACAGGATCAGACTGAATGCTCTAGATGAATATTTTTTGAGAGACCATCTTGCCTTAAATATTACAAAAAGGTGTAATCAAAAATGTATTTTCTGTTTTGAGGGAGATAGAAAAGGTTGGGATGAGTTGAGTGTGGAGAAAATATCTGATTTTGTCCAAGAAGCAGTTAAAAAAGGCATTAGAAATCTGATCTTTATGGGAGCGGAGGCATTACTCAGAAAAGATATATTTGATATAATAAATGTTGTAAAGGAATTAGGAATCAAACGAGTCGGGGCATTTACTAATGGGCAGATTTTGTCTCGTGAAGGTTTTATTGAGCAAATTGCCAACTCAGGACTTGATTATCTGGATATATCATTTCACTATGCAGATGCAGAAACGTTTGCAAGATGTACAAGAACACCAGAGAAATTGTTTTATAATTTTATAAAGGGTCTTGAAAGATTAGATGAGTTTAACAAAAAGAATAACGGAAAGATAGGAGTAATAACAAAGACTCTCTTGTTTAGTCAGAATCAGGGACAACTGGATTTAATACTGAGATTAATAAGTAGACTATTTAAATATTCGGAAATTATTTGTGGCATAAAAAGAATACAATTAACTGAATTTCCTCCGGATATATATTTGTTAGATAATCTCAAAGAGAGAAGGAAAGAGATTAAGTCATTACATTTTGGTGATAAAAATATTTTTTTACCCGTGTGCCTTTATGTATAATTCCGGGCTATGAGCATTTATCTGCCGATCTTAATTATAATCTGAGACGATCTATAGTCATTGCAAATTTTTTAGATAAATACAGTATTGCTGATATGGTTGATTTGTTTCAGGATTTTAATAATGACCCATTTAAGGATATATGTATTGAGTGCAGTTTTTTAGGACTTTGTCCGATGGGTTCAAGCAGTTACGAAAATAAGGCATTCTATCCTTATGAGAGCCAGAGACCAGTCCCTTCCAAGAAGGATATTAAAAAAATTATTACAAAAATTGCCAAAAGCTCTGAAGAGTTTGATTTTATGTATAAAAACTATCTCTCAATTAATTCGCTATTAAAAGAAGAGTACCAAAAGAACAGAGCTTAATATTTTTATCTCGCCCTTGATTCCTTGAATGAGAGTATTGTTGCCGCATCGGGGAATACCGTTACGGTGTAATAACCAAGTTTTAATATCTGATTATCCTTCTGAACAAGAGCAGCCAGATTATAATTACCGGGCTTGATATCTACTACGGAGTATAACCCGTCAGAGTTGGTGGATTTTCTCTGCGGGTCGGGGTCAGAACTCTTGGGTTTTCCTTCGTTGTCAACTTTACCATCATCGCCGTTGAAATATACAAGCATTTTTGGGTTTCCATCTGTGCCAACCATAGCATTCATAACCGGGTAATGCTCGCAATCCCTAACTCTGCCGGCAATCACTCCGTTCCCTTTTGTAATACCCAGAAGTCCGATGGTTCTGGGAATCAGATTCCATGTAGAATTACTTACACCATTTGCTGTTGCGTCGTCATATTCGTCCGCTGTTATTGTACCGTCATTGTTTTTGTCTTTGTCAGCAGGGAAGTATACATTAAACTGATATGAATCGTGGAAGTCATCCAGTTTAACAAGTCTTACAAGCATTGTGTTTGTAGGGATGTTTTCAACTTCATAGGCTCCCCAGTCATCACAGTTTGTATCCTGAAATGATGTTACTTCCGGAACTATCGGGTCGGGCATTTTACAGTTCTCTTTCCCCTTTTCACCAAGGCACTTGCCGTATTCAAGAATGTCTGCTTCCTTGTAAAACGTAATCTTTGCCTCAACTGTGTTTCCTGATATGCCGAAGGCGTCAACACAGCCCTTTACCTTTACCTTCTCCGGACCCTGAGGTTTTACCGGGGAATCCGTGATGCAGCCGAATTCGGGATTGACGAATACATTGTTCTGGCTGTCTTTTGTTGCCTTTGATTCCTCAGTCGGTTTATTTACGCAGGCCTTTTCGTAGGCGCAGAGCTGGTCGGATTTACAGGTGCTGCATATGTCTGTGTTGTTTCCGTTGCCGGTATCATTGACAGTTGTTGTATCCTGTGTCCCGGTATCTCCGAAATCTATCTTGTTGTCCGAACCTCCGCAATAAATAACAAGGGCACATACGGTCAACACAAATGCCACGGCAATCAGTTTTCTTATCATCACATACCTCCTTAAGTGTTGTAAAAGAGACCTAAATAATACTTATTCATTACCAAAAAATCAACAATATTTGGATTCATCACCCTATTTTGACAGCGGGTCGGGTGTAGGTACTTTCTTATTTACCCCGGGAATCTTTATCTGGTCTTTCTGATATACCTTCTTTTTGAACTGGTCATTTTCATCGTCATCATCGGATGAACCCTTGTTCTTATCCTTCTTTGTATCTATCTGGGGGACATCGAGCGGTTTCCTGTCCTTCTTTTTCTCCGTTTCATAAGGGGTAAACTTATTTGCAGGGGGTGTGTCGAATTTCTTTGGTTCATTGCCGAAGTCGTGTTTCTTCTCGTTTTGTGAAGGGAGATTGAATGACGGAGTCTGGTTTGGAGTATATTTTTTATTTGTTTCTGAAGGAGTGTTAATTACAGGTTGTTGCGGTTCAATCTTTTTGTTTGTCTGCGAGGGTGTATTAATGACAGGGTACTGTTCCTCTTTCTTTTTCATAGAATTTTCCGGTACATTGAGGTGTGGTATATTATCGTTCTTCTCAATTCTTTTTTCTGTCTGAGAAGGGGTATTTATTGAGGGCTGAAATGGTTCAACTTTCCTGTTGGTATTTGATGGTGGATTGAAATCCGGATACTGATTGGTATCATATTTCTTGTTCGTTTCGGAAGGGGTGTTGATTTTAGGATATTCCTGCTTCGGTTTCTTGTTGAGGTCCTCAGGTGTATTTATGACCGGCTGGTTGTCATAGTTTACTCTCTTGTTTGTATCTTTTGGGGTGTTGATGATGGGTTTGTTGTCAAATTGCTGTTTCTTCTCAGTCTGGGAAGGTGTATTTATCTGCGGATTTGACGGTTCATATTTTTTTGGTGTGTAACTGAAATCGGGATTGTTAATATATGGTTTGGCCGATGATGGTTCCGTTGAGTTGCCGCCCGCAGAACCGCCGCCTAAGGAGTCTCCCGAATAATTGTGTGAACCGGATGAACCTTTGGAGCCGCCGGAATTATCGGATTTGGGAGTATATTCATGTTTGCCTCCCTTGTCGGAGTAGGGAATTCCTGATGAATATGCCCCGTGTCTGTTCTTTGGTTCGTAAGGTTGTCTGTTATTTATGTTTATATCCACATCTACATATACAAAGACATTATCGTCGGGATAGTAGACATATCCGGTGCCGTAAGGATAGTAGTTATGTGTGTGATATCCGTGTATAAGGCATACACCGCCGCCGAAGCCGGAGGGGACCGGGTGGGGACCGAAATAGGTTATCGATGTTCCCAGATAGAAATATGTATCTTCATAGTAGTAGTAGGAGTATGTGTTTTCGGGAGGATAGTTGTGAATATGTCTTCCGTTAATTGCACACATTCCGCCGCCGGCATAGGAAGGAACCGGATGATATCCATAGTATACATACTCTACGTTGTTCGGATATGGTCCGTAGTAAACGATCTTGCAGGCAGTTGCCAGAACCAATGCAGCCAGAAAAGCAAATATTGTCTTTTTCATAAAAGCCTCCTTGACGGATAAGAGTATATCACCAAAAATCACCGATTTGTCAAATCCGGCTAATAAGGGGAACGATAAAGGTAAAAATGTCAGGTGACGGATGTCACTGTCTCAGAGCAGATTCTGTGTTGCCGGATTTTCAAAATGAAATATATATACGCTTAATACGGCAATTATTGACTTTCATTTTGCCGTAAAATGGCGGAATTTTGCAAAAATGTAACAAAATAATGCCATTTTATGCACTATTTGGTTGACATATTTTCTTTTAAGTGTATCATAGCACCTAACCCGGAGGTACCAGATGAAAAGGGAAGAAATCTTAAGAGAGATGAAGAAGAGTGGAGTAAAGTTTCTGAGACTGCAGTTTACCGATATTCTTGGAATAAACAAGAATGTTGAGGTCCCGCCCAAGCAGTTTGAAAAGGCTCTCGACGGAGAGATTATGTTCGATGGGTCTTCGATAGAAGGTTTTGCACGAATCGAGGAATCAGATATGGTACTTGTGCCAGACCTTTCTACTTTTATGATTTTTCCGTGGGAGGAGAAGAGCGGAAAAGTAGCAAGGCTCATTTGTGATATTTATACGCCTGACGGAAAACCTTTCGGTGGATGCACGAGGACGGCACTGAAAAATATCGTTAATAAGGCAGAGAAGGCCGGATATCGTCCTATGGCAGGGACAGAGATGGAATTCTTTCTCTTTCAGACGGATGAGACCGGAAATCCGACGACAATTACTCACGATGATGCGAGCTATTTTGATATGACACCCGTGGATAAGGGTGAAGAGGCAAGAAGGGCAATGATAAATGTCCTCGAGAATATGGGATTTGAGGTAGAGGCAGGGCATCACGAGGTAGCAAGGGGACAGCACGAGATAGATTTTAAATATGATGAATTTCTTAAGACCGCAGACAATATTTGCACACTCAAGATTATTGTAAGAAAGATTGCTCAGGATTTTGGACTTCACGCCACATTTATGCCAAAGCCTGTCTATGGGATAAATGGGAGTGGGATGCATACACATCAATCACTCTTCCGTGGAGAAAACAACGTCTTTTTTGACCCCAAAGGGGAATATCAGCTCTCAAAGATAGCCCTTTATTATATAGGAGGGCTCATTGAACATACTCAGGATATGTGTGCTATTACAAATCCGCTGATAAATTCCTATAAAAGACTCGTGCCGGGATACGAGGCACCAACCCATGTTGCATGGGCAGAGAAGAACCGCTCACCTCTTATCCGGGTTCCGGCAAGACGCGGCAAAGGCACAAGAGTTGAGTTTAGAATGCCGGACCCTTCATGTAATCCCTATCTTGCACTAGCCGTTATGCTCGCGGCGGGCTTGGATGGAATCGAGAACAGAAGAATGCCGCCCCCGCCCGTAAATAAAAATATTTACAAGATGAGTCTCAGGGAAAGGAGGAGATATAGAATCGGTGAACTTCCTGCAAGCCTGAGAGAGGCACTCGACAGGTTCGAGAAGAGCAGGCTGATGAAGGAAGCTCTGGGTGAACATATTCATTACCATTTTCTTGACGCCAAGCGTCAGGAGTGGCATAATTATATCGGTTTTGTTCATCCTTGGGAGATTAGAAATTACCTTGGGACTTACTGATTTTTACAAACCGATCTTTCCGAAAGTCCGAAAGCTGACGAATATTATTAACGATACTACGGATATTATCAAATCGGCTGTCGGTAAAAGAAGGATAGAAAGGATTACCGATTTTGAGTTTTGCAGAAAACCTGTCCTCCTGATTTACGGATTTGGTGCCAACAGAAGGGTTATGATGGTCCTCGAGGAAAGGCTCAGAAAGGACGGTTTCGATGTCTTTACCATAAATCTCGGAGGATTCTTCGAAATACTAAGAACAGATGGTATTGAGGAGACGGCATCTTTTGTGAATATAAAGGTCAGGAGACTTATTGAGAGATACAATCTGCCCGATATAGCGATTGTGGGACATTCGGAGGGAGGTATTATCGGGAGATATATGATACAGAGGCTTGGTGCAGATGAATATACACATACGCTGATTACGCTCGCCTCTCCTCACCGCGGTACACCTTTTGCCTATCTGGGACTCGTGGCTACAGGTTTTATAAGTCAGAATCTCTGGCAGTTAACTCCCAACTCGTCGTTTATCAGAGAGCTGAATGCCACACGTTTTCCGGAGAGTGTGAGATTCTGTGCCATATATTCAAAGGACGACAGGCTGATTCCCTATCCGTATTCGGTACCGGAGAAGGAGAATATTCCTCATCTTTCTACAGCGGAAGTGGAGGGAATCGGTCACAACGGATTTCTGTTCTATAAAAAACCCTATCAGCACGTTCTCAGATTTCTTAAGGAGTCGCCGTTTGTCTGCACCGAATAAAATAATTATTGCAACAAAAAACAGCGGTAAGATGAGGGAAATACGGGAGCTGCTGAGAGATATCCCTTTCGAGATAATGAGTATGACTGATGCCGGAATTAATGACGAGATCGAAGAGAACGGGCAGAGTTATTCCGAGAATGCACTTATCAAGGCACAGGCTATCCACAGGATTACGGGAAATATGATTATATCGGATGATTCAGGTCTTGAGGTGGATGCCTTGGGCGGCAGACCGGGTATCCGTTCTGCAAGGTATGCTGTGGATACAAAGGAGAGGATAGAAAAACTGCTCGGGGAACTCGACGGTCTCCCGTTCGAAAAGAGGAGGGCAAGATTTGTCTGTGTGGCCTGCCTGTTTTTTGGTGAAGGCAGGTACAATTTTTTCAACGGGACAGTAGAGGGATATATTTCCGATAAACCAAGAGGTACTAATGGTTTTGGATTCGACCCGGTATTTTATGTGCCGGAATATAATCTGACTATGGCAGAGCTCTCTCAGGATATCAAGAACAGAATCAGTCACAGGGCAAAGGCTTTTAGGGCACTAAATGAATTTATTCTTGCCAAAAACCTATTTATATAATTTCAAATAATATATTATTTTTGTTCTGTTTTTGTTTTATATATATAAAACTAATCCGTATTTCAGACTATATTGAATCGGATGATGTTCATAGTAAGTAGAAAAAATAGGGAAGAATTAGCTTAAGAATTTTGTTATAAATATTGGGGTATTTCCAGCGAAAAATTCCTGTTGACATCAAAAAAATAAAAAAATGGTATATTTTAATGTGAAGATGGAGGGGAAGAATGTCTTTGAAAAACAGGAATGAATATGTTTTAATAAAGAGTAGGGAAAGATGAGAAGGGTAATAATTTTATC
>Ga0067045_1028074_pt1 | contig 44224 bp, 36 predicted proteins | sample TerdegcTABiofilm_FD_59184 | JGI IMG/M metagenome (GOLD analysis project Ga0067045, IMG submission 59184) | Combined Assembly of (Gp0054472, Gp0054536) Wastewater bioreactor microbial communities from Singapore -Terephthalate degrading...
AAAGTTTATTATCTCGCTATTGCCTACCTATATTATTAATACATCTCCCTCCCTCTTTCGTTTCATTTTCCCTCTTATCTCCCTCTGTATTACAATAATTAAAAAATAAAACATTTATTCAGAGATCTCACTTATTTTTTGTGGCTTGATTATTCCGATAAAATAAGTAGAACAGTTAGGTTCCGGCATACCACGCATTTTACAGTATTATGGAAAAGAATATTTCGAATTTTCCGAAAACTTTACTCGTATTACATTCCCAATAGATCCGGACTATACCGAGCAAGTCGCCGAGCAAGTTACCCCGCAAGTCACCGAACAAGTTACCGAACAAGTTAGCGAACAAGTCAGCGAACAAGTTACCGAGCAAGTTACCGAGCAAATTGCTATTCTTGTTAAAACAATGAAAGATAAATACTATTCAACAACAGAATTAATGAAATCGATAAAAATTCATCATCGTCCAAGTTTTTTATATAACTATTTAAAGCCATCTATAGAAAAAGGATATATAGAATTTTTGATCCCCGATAAGCCCACAAGCAGCAAACAAAAATATCGTTTAACCCCAAAAGGGAAAAAACTTAAAGAATATATAGAGGGAAAATAAAAGGATTTGATTTTGAGAAAGATTTAGTCCGCCAAAAGCAAGCCTTCTCTTCATCATCCGTATTCTTTATTACTTCCCTATTCTGTTTTCTCCTATATCTATCTTCCCATCTAATATGTGGATTATATCATACAAATACCTAAATGAAATTTTTTATCCAATAACCACGAATGAAACCGTAGGGATTAATCATTACCGCGGTTTATTTCTCGGCGGAGTCGATGGTGCCGGCACCTAAAACTATATCGTTATCATAAAAAACGGCGGTTTGCCCCGGGGTAATTGCTGATTGAGGTTCATCGAAGGTAACGCGAACCATTTTTCCGTGTTCGTCGGCTTTTTCTAATTGTGCTGATGCGGGTTCATGTCGGAGTCGTATTTTACAGTGGATTTTCATAGGCATATCAGGTGCGTCGGGAATAGAGACCCAATTGCAATCTATAACTTTCATGGCTTGTTTCAGAAGGGCAGGTTTTCGCCCTACGATGACGCGGTTGTTTATGGGGTCTAATCCGATAACATAATACGGCTCACCAGCCCCGCCGATACCCAAACCCTTGCGTTGTCCGATAGTGTAATGAATAATCCCGTGGTGTTTCCCTAAAATATGTCCATTCTCGTCCACAATATCCCCTCCCTTAACCTCCTCTTCTCGGAACAGAACATCGTATTTATTGCTCTCTAAAAAATCCTGGCTTTCACTTTGTTCGGCGAGTTGCGGGAAACCTGCACTTCGTGCTAAATGGCGAATTTGCGATTTGGTCAAGTTCCCTAACGGAAATACAATCTTTTTCAATTGCTCCTGTTGCAACATAGCAAGGAAATAACTCTGGTCTTTTTCCAAATCAATACCGCGAAGCAATAAATAGCGATTTTGCACAGGGTCAAAATGGATACGGGCATAATGACCTGTTGCAAAATAGTCAAAGGGGATGCCTGCTTTTTCTGCTCGTTCTATCAGAAATCCAAATTTTATAGTGCGATTGCAACGAACACAGGGATTGGGCGTTCGACCGCCGAGATATTCCTGACGGAAATATTCCAACACGGCTTTATTATATTCATCCGCTAATGGGATAACATGAAACGGGATTTCTAATTGTTTTGCAACGGATTGTGCCATTTCAATTTCCTGCTCTTCACCGGGACCGAAACATCCTTTTACCCCGGTATCCTGCAACGGGAACTGATTATTCCATAGGGACATGGTCAAACCGATAACCTCACATCCCCGCTGTTTCAATAGCCAAACCGCCATAGAAGAATCCACTCCACCACTCATCCCTACCGCTACTTTTGTTCCCGGCGGAGGCAACAAATCTAATACTTGCTTCTCAAATTCCACTATTTCTTCACCCTTCTAATTTCTTGTTCAAAAGATGTAATATTATACGAAAAACTGTAGAGGATATATGTAATAGATTTATACTTTCTTCTCAATCGTAGGGGTACAGTATGTCGTGTCCATAGAAAACTAAAAAAGCAAGAAAATTGTAGCTGAAGCCTCCTGGCTTCGGGTTTTTGCTGCTTTGTGAACTTTGTGTAAGGTCTCTGTGTTCTCTGTGGTAAAAGAAATTTTCCACCTAAAAATCCCAGAAGCGGAGGCGCTTCAGCTACTTTATTTTGTGTTTGTTCGTGTAATTTTTAGTAAAAAGAATTAACCACAGAGGACACAAAGGAAATTTTACGCAAAGGACACAGAGAAGGTAGATGCGAAAGATTTTTCGCCTCTACATTGTGAACTCTGTGCAAAGTCTTTGTGCCCTTTGTGGTTGAAAAATTTATCCACTTAAAAATACCCGAAGCGAGGACACTTCAGCTACATGAGGGCGATTAGCCAATCGCCCCTACAAGACATTTTTCTTTGCAGGGGCACTGCCATGCAAGCGGATTTTGTTATGATAAAAAATGCCTGCCTGGCAAGGCCGCCCCTACAATATAATTGCTCTTTATAAAGGTGTGAAATTGGAAAACGAAAGCGGAGATGCTTCAGCTACATTGAATAGAATAATGCATGATGGATTTTTTCCATTCGTTTTTATTCGTGTCTATTTGTGTGGAATTTGTGGTTATGATTTTCTACCTATTAAAGCCATTCTATAAAGAGGAAGAGTAGCGTATATCAAGTTAGAATATATCCCCTTTTCTTTTTCATTCCTATTTTTGGTGTTCTTCATAGTTTATAAACTATATGTTACCTATGTACCTTAGTTGCTGAAATAATATTTATCGGAAATATAAAAGATACATGATTTGGGGGGATTGCGAAGGAATGGTGGGCGGTGCAGGACTCGAACCTGCGACCCCCTGCGTGTAAAGCAGATGCTCTGACCAGCTGAGCTAACCGCCCCTATCAACCCCAATAGGAATTAATATATTATCAAAATAAAAACGCCGTTATCAATTTTTTCATAATTGTATTATTTGGTCTCTCTGTCTGAAGATAGCAAACAGGTAGGAGTGCCTTTGCTATTGAGAAGGGGAAATCATTTTTTTGGGGTCAACAATCTGGTCAAACTCTTGTTCGGTGATTAAGCCCGTTTTCAGGGCTTCTTCTTTCAGGGTTGTGCCGTTTTTGTATGCATTGCGGGCGATTTGTGCTGAAACTTCATAGCCGAGTTTCCGATTTAGTGCCGTTACTAACATCAATGAATTTTGAAGATAGTATGCTAATTTTTCGCGGTTGGGTTGGATACCTTTCAAACAATTTCGAGTAAAGGATTGGCAAGCATCGGAAAGGAGATGTATGGATTGTAAAATGTTGTATGCAATCACAGGTTTATAGACATTGAGTTCAAATTGTCCTGAGGCACCCGCAATGTTAATAGTTACATCGTTCCCTATCACCTGGGCACATACCATCGTCATCATTTCGCACTGGGTTGGATTGACTTTGCCGGGCATGATGGAGGAGCCAGGTTCATTTTCGGGCAGGAGTAGTTCGGCAAATCCACAACGAGGACCACTGCCCATAAGTCGAATATCATTGGCAATTTTCATGCACGAGCAAGCAATTGTTTTTAATACACCAGAAAGCATAACCAATGCATCATGTCCCGCTAATGCTTCAAATTTATTTTCTGCGGGACGGAAGGGTTGTTGGGTTAATTCGGCAATGTATGCAACTGCTTTTTCAGCAAAATGTGTCGGAGCGTTCAAGCCTGTGCCAACAGCAGTTCCGCCCAATGCTAATTCGTATAAATCTTTTAGAGATAATTGAACACGATTGATGGCTTGTTCGATTTGCCGTGCATAACCGGAGAATTCCTGCCCTAAGGTAATCGGCGTTGCATCCATCATGTGTGTTCTACCCGTTTTAATTAAATCTTTATATTCTTCCGATTTTTGCGTAAGTGATTGGTAAAATTCTTCTAAGGCAGGTATCAGGCGGTTGTTTATTTCCAATATGGTGGCTACATGCATCGCGGTCGGGAAAACATCGTTTGAAGATTGGGACATATTCACATGGTCATTGGGATGTATGGGCTTTTTCGTGCTATGGGGTGAGCCTAAAAGTTCATTAGCACGCGTGGATATGACTTCATTCACATTCATGTTTGTTTGGGTGCCACTTCCCGTTTGCCAGACATGCAGGGGGAATTGGTCGTCCCATTTCCCTGCGATAATTTCGTCTACCACGGTTGTGATAATTTCACAATATTCCGATTTAAGTAAGCCGAGGTCACGGTTAGCCCTTGCACAGGCTTTTTTCACAAGTGCCAATGCATAGACAATCTCCATAGGCATTTTTTCTTTGCCCACGGAAAAGAATTGTAACGAACGAACGGTCTGGCTACCGTAATAGGCATGGCGCGGAACCTGCACTTCACCTAACGCATCTTTCTCTATACGAAATTCCATGTTTATATATCCCTTCTTCGATTGAGTAATTTTTATCCATACTTATTTTACTTCAATGGTGCATGACGAATAAATCTCTTAATAGAACCCGAAAGAGAGATTTTTTGTAGGTTGTTGTAGAAAGAGAAGGTCTATGAATTTTTAAATGTGTTTTAATAAAGTAAAGGCACAGGTTGTTTACCTGTGCCTTTGTCTGTGTTGTAATGCGGTGTGGTATTAATACGAGCCTGTGTGCCTATCATCCAACTTTAATCTGAATACGGTGTGCCTTCGCAGATTCGCTCTTGGGCAGACGAATCTGTAAGACTCCGTTCTTGTAATTTGCCTCGGCTTTCTCTCCAATAACTTCGCAGGGCAAAGGAATAACACGAGAGAAGGAGCCGTATTGGCATTCCGCATAGTAATAGGAGCGGTCCTTCTTCTCCTGCTGGAACTTCTTTTCACCCCGCAGGACAAGCCGTTGCCCTTGAAGTTCTACCTGGAAATCCTTTTCAGACAAGCCGGGCATTTCTGCATTAACGATAACTTCGTCATCGTTTTCTTCGACATCTACCGCCGGGAATGTGGTGGTATTGAACCAGTCGAAGAAAACAGGTTCATGCGCGAGCCAATTTCCCGTATCTTTACGGGTTGTTAAGAAGCGGTCAAACCAATTATTAAAGGTCTGACGCAAATCATTTATCCTTTCCTTTATCTGGATAGGGACTAATGTGTTACGCATAAACCTCACCTCCTTTTATTTTTTATAGGGCAGATTCAATATTGAACCTGCCCTCATTATTCTTAACTCACCGTAATCGGTATTTGTTTCGGTTTCGCTTCTTCTTTCTTTGGCAAGTGGATAATCAACACACCGTTTTTCATTTCAGCCTTGATTTTCTCCTGATCCGTCTTATCACTTAACTGGAACTGACGGAAATATGGATATAGTTCAAACTCCCGATAAGTCGGCTCGATATTCAAATTGCTTTTAGCAACTGCTTTGATGGTCAGGATGTCATTCTCCACCTGAATCTGGACATCTTCTTTTAGTACGCCGGGCAAATCGGCGATGACAGTTAATCCTTCTGCCGTTTCAAAGATGTCCACAGGCGGTCTGAGTGTTTTTGAACTGTCCCGTGTATCGGGGACATGTTTCGATTGTGTTCTGACGGGAATTGTGCTCTCTTTCATAGCCAACACCTCCTTTTTATTATGGGTTATTAATTTACAGTTATTGAAATTTGCTTGGGTTTTGCGGATTCGGCTTTGGGCAGAGTTAACAGAAGGATACCGTTCTTATACTCTGCCTTTACTTTATCGGCATCTACTTCGACAGGGAGCGATAAAGTGCGGATGAATTTCCCAGCACCGCGTTCATTGCGATGGAATGCCTCCGGTTTCACATCCTTTATCGCAGGTTTTTCCCCTGCAATACGGACGGTATTATTAAGCACGGAGACTTCCAGCGTTTCGGGGTCAATACCCGGAGCCAGTGCCTCCACATAGACATTATCCTTATCCTCTGCAAGATTGACGAGAGGATAGGTGCGTGTGGAGACGCCCGGTAGGAACGAGAAGCGGAACGAAGGGATGTCCCACACATCCTCGCTGAATGTGCGGAATAAATCATCCATTTCGCGTTTGAGTTGTTCTAACTCTTGAATTGGGTCCCACCATCTTCTCATAGATCATACCTCCTTTTGTTAAGGTTTAGGTTTTTCTTTGTTGTTCAATTGTCATTTTAATTTAAGCAAACATCGTGCCATGTAAGGATGATCAAAAAGTATATAAAACTACGGGGTTTAGGCAGTCCTGTGAATAAACAAAGTGCCGAATGTTTCAATTTTATATGGAGAAATGAAACACTCGTTTCAGTATGATACGAAGGGTATATCTTGGAAAATTAGGATCGGAGGATCTGGATAATTCTAAGAACTTTTTATCTTAATCGAAAATGTGTTATTATATTACTACTCTCCCTAAATTTAATCCCGTTTAAAAATACAAATCAGGTGTTTTTTTATATGTGGTATCGTTTTGCTCCGATTGTTTTATTGATATTATCGAATTTGTTTATGACCTATGCGTGGTATGGACATTTAAAAGATTTAAAAAATAAACCTTTATTTATGGCAATAGTATTCAGTTGGTTCATCGCATTTTTTGAATATTGCCTTCAAGTTCCTGCCAATCGTATCGGATTTCAATTTCTCAGTTTAAGTCAGTTAAAGGTACTTCAAGAAGTTATTACCATGATTGTGTTCGCCATTTTTTCTGTTTTATATATGAAAGAGCAAATTCGTATGGATTTTGTATGGGCATCTTTCTGCCTGGTCGGTGCTGTATATTTTATGTTCCGCGGTATGTTCGCCAATTAAGTGAACTAATCCCAGACTGATGAAAAGGGGTAATGTTGTAGGATGTCTAATACGCCTAAAATATCCGAGTAAGGAGAGATGTAATCTGCATATTCTTTTATTTCTTTATGTGCATTGGCAGGGCATGCAAAAAAGGCTACTTGTTCACGAATGGCAATATCCCCTAAGGTATCCCCAATACCTACTGCTTCATCACGGTTGGAACCCAATTCGCTTAATATTACCTTGATGGCTTCGCCTTTATTGACACCAGCAAGGGAAATATTTAAATAGTAATGGCTCGGCTGAATAACCAATTCGGGTCCCCCTTGTTGTCTAACAAAATTATTAATTTCATCTATCATCCCTCGGAACAATTCGGGTTTCTGACTAAACAAAGAAAGTTGGGCTTCTTTACCAAACTGATAAATCACTTCGGGTTGTTCAGGTAAAAGTTTCTTCTCAATAAATGATCGCAGATTGCGTAATCCCTGGATTTTTTCTGGTGTTACGCCGGGACCGAACCGTGAAACATTGTCCATTAAAGTATAAATTACTGCACCATTTTCACATACAAGGGGAGCACGCAAATCAAAAATCTTCGCCCAAACTTCCACATACGGCTGAGGTCTGCCTGTGCATAAAATCAATGGCACAGGATATGAACTGCTCCTCCTCCTTTCATAAAAAAACTCGGCTAATTGTTTAAATGTATCCCAATTCCACGCTTCCGATGTTTCCGGTGAAAGACAACCATCAATATCACTTACTATCCAGCGATAACTCACAAAAATACTCCTTCTTTATTTTTTGTAAAGATACACATCTAAAAAGGCTCTAAACGGGTTGCTGTTTCTGTGCTTAATCTTTTTGTCTAAATTTATGGGATATACTAACAATTATCATGAACAGCATTCCAACGATAAAGTAAATTACCACGGAAGGTAAACACATCATTTCAAAATCACTATCATTGGCTAAATCAAAGAACTTCGCGGATATATACATTTCCATTAAAGTGGAATTAACAAGCACAAACAAAACACTCATTGCATAAAAATCCACAAGAACAATAAATTTTCTCCAAAGTCTTAATCGGTTCCAGAAATTAGTCTTTGTATTTAAATATCCTAAAACAAATGAAAATATACCAATAATAATAGCGGCACCAAAATATCGAATATAGGAAAAGAAATAAACAGGTATAGGATATACCAGTAAATGGATTACAAAGAGAACTATAAACCACCACCACATTATCATAAGGTAAAAACCGGGATTTCGTAGATAATTAGACATTATTTATTAAGATAAATCCTTCGACTACTGGTAGAATTATCTTTTGATTAAGTGATTTTTAGGAAACTTTCTTTATAGTGTTGGTAAGAAGGGAAACCATTGTTTAAAGAACTCAATGGCTTCTGGAGCACGTTTTGCTGCGGAAATAACATATTTACCCCATGCACCACCACCAAAGGCATAATATCCAACCGCACCACCACCAATCGCTACAGCACCGATTGAAAAACCTCCTATACAAACACCTCCCATAACAAAACCTCCTAATGCAATCAGACCAAGAGATAGCCCACCTATTGAGATAATGCCAATAGATAAACCACCGAAGGTAACGATACCCATTGCCAGTCCACCAATCGCAATCCAGCCTTTAGCAATATCACCAATCGCAATAATACCGTTAGCATATCCTCGTATTTCATTCTTTTCTATATCAGGACCGAGGGAAATATCAATGAGTGGAAGTCCAAAGACAGTCATGCTTGATTGTTTGCGGATACCTCGATACATTTGTTTATCCATTATTCGCCCTTTCCTAAAATATTGAAATCATTATAACAATCAATAGGAAGGTAATCAAGAAAAATTAAAGAATTGTGAAGAAATCAATATCACACGAAATAACGGGAAAGTTTGATTGATATTATCCAGAAACTATTCTTGTTTACTCTTGCTGACAAAAGAGGAAGGAAACCCATGAACATAAGTCGTCAATAGTTCCAGGTGTATATAATGATGTTATGAATGGAGTAACTTCTATGGGTAAATCAATACCATAACTATCCATCACCAAAGTCTGGAATGCATAAGTCTGAACCACAAGTGTAGATAAGGCATCTATAACTTCTTGAATTTGAGGTTTCTGGTCAGAACGGAAGGTAAGCATAGGAGTAATGGTATAGCCACAAAGTTTTTGCGGTATCTCTTCTGCCTGCCAGTTGCTCATCAATGACAACCAATAGAACCATATCTCCCAATATTCCTCCTCACTAACTTCCCCGCAGGTCGTTTCATTGCTTAATTTCGCCGTCCACTCACCAATAGGAATGGGTTCGTCCTGTATAGATAGGTCCATGATACAGACATTACCTTCGACATTTACCACAACCGCATGATGATAGGGCCAATAGACATGTATCGGCTCGTTGGGGAAAATAATATCGTTTGTTGATACAAGATTTTGGAACACAATTAAAGGACCTGTAATATTTATAGAAGCCACATCTACATAAGGGCGAGAAACGGCTTGCTGGATAGTGTCTGCGGTTAATTCATTCGGGTCAAGTATCCGTTCGGTTTCGGGAACAGGATCAGGTGTCGAGGCAATCAGATATTGCAATAACAGGCTCCTATACTGGCAGGCTTGATTTATCATAGACCATGCTATCGGGACGAGGGTTCCATCTTCAGAACGGATTTTTGCCTTCCTTACATAACCAGCAATACGAATTGCCCTTTCACGGGTGATTGGACGCAGTTCATAAGGGTCAGGAATTTTACCTAAGGAAATAGTTATATTAACCTTACTCCCATAGAGAACTTTTGTTCCGTATCTCGGTTCTTGTGAAATGATATAACCCAGAGGATATGTATTAGAAAACTCTCGCGAAATAGTCCCTAGTTTCAGTGAATATTGTTGGAGTATCTCTATACCCTCTTTCTGTGTTATCCCAATGATATACGGAACACTGACTTTGTCTGAACCTCGTGAAATTACAAGAGTGATATTCGTTCCTTCATTAACTTTTGAACCACCCGCAGGGTCCTGGCTTATTACACGATTTTTAGGGACATCATCCGAATACATATATGATAAGGATATAGAATAAAATCCTGCAGACCGAATTTCATCTATGGCTACACTTTCCGTATAGCCAACCACATTCGGAACTGTAATTGTCTTCGGGCAGGCAGAACAGAGAAGAAGGATAAGTATCAGGAAAAACCTTTGTTTGATGTATTTACTCATGTCATCTTACCCCATTAATCTATGTGTTTTGGATTTATATATTGTAAAATCAATTAACTATAATATTACAATATTTTAACATTGTGTTATATTTTTTATATAGGAAAGTAGAAAAGGTAAGTTATGAATTGTTCCGTTTGTAATAAAAATCAAGCAGTTGCAAAATGTTCTTTTTGTGGCAATGTTATTTGTAAAACCTGCGGGGTATTGTGTCCTTCCTGTCAAAAACCGATATGCAGGGCACATCTGGTGCGTTTATCCGATGCAAGAATTGCATGTCGTTTATGTGCAGTACCTAAACAGCAGTCATCACCCCAAAAAACGGTAGAAAGCCCAAAAATTCCTCATTCAGCAGTTATCCCTGAAAAGAAAGAAGAGAAGGTATCGTTAAGTTTTGAGGATTTAATGTCCGAAATGGGAGATATTCGCATTAAAATTTCTGACGAATCTGATAAAGTAACAAAAACCGATGAGAAAAAAGGATTAATAGGAACTGCCGAAGAAATTACAGAGAAAGAAATCGTTGATAATCCTTTTACTGTAAGTGCGGGACATCAAGAGAAGGGAGAACCTGCCCCGGTCGGCTATAAACACTTAAAACGGAAGCCCAGTGATGACCCCAATGAATTTCGAATATTAACAGCAAGTTCACCGAAACCAACGCCTATGTGGGTAAGTGGATTAATAAGTGCCATTTTAGCCGTTATCCTTTCTATTCCACTCGTAAAAAACAGCCAATCCCCATTTTTTCCTTCATTCTTTTCCTATTCCGTAATTCTTTTAGCGGGAGGTTCTGTCTTCTGGAATGGATATGGATTACTCTGGACGGAGGATACCCCTTTTAATCGGCTCATGTGTATACCGGGAATAATTCTGGGACTTATCGCAATTGGAATAGGAATTTTTTATGGGTTAAGATAAGGATTTGCTTATGGACTTAGGTCAAATTATACAATTTGCAATTGAATATAAGTGGACAATTGCAGTATTAGTACCTATAATATTGGTTATTATTATTGTGAAAATTCGCGGGTAAGTTTTATTTTATTACATATTACTGCGAATATTTTCTCATTTTTTTGTTATTTGCTCTTTATTTGTTTTACAATCAATTCAATTGTATTTAAAGGAGAGCCGTTTAATGCAACATTTTATTTCTGCCGTTATAGTAATGGCGTTTTTTTTATTAATGTGTTTATATGGTGAATATAATAAGAAACCATGGATACGGGCAATTGGTAAAATGATGGCGTCCAATTGTTTTTTGTATATAGCCTTTTCAGCCTATTGGCTTTACGATATACCGGATTCGCTTCACATTACAATGATATGGATTATTGTCGGTTTGGTATGTTCCTGGTGGGGTGACTTATTTTTATTATCAAGGAATTCCGTGATTTTTATATTAGGATTGGCTTCCTTTTTATTAGCACATGTATGTTATATCATTGCATTTTTCTTTGCTCAGGTAGATTGGTCTCTAACAATTTCTGCTATGGGTGTATCCCTTGTGCCCGCCATTGCCATTGGATTTTGGTTAAATCCCAACCTCGGCAACATGCGAATTCCCGTATATATGTATATGATAATCATTAGTTGTATGGTATCGTTTGCAATAGGTGCCTGGGGATACGGAGGTCTGTGGAATTTACCCTTAGGGGCTCTCATTTTTTATGCGTCCGATATATTTGTTGCCCGTGACCGATTTAAGACACCGGACAAATGGAATTTCCTTATCGGTGGTCCCTTATACTTTTTAGGTCAGGTATTTTTAGCATCTACTCCCCTCTGGATAAACTAATATAACATTGTAATAGCAAAACAATAACACAAGAATAAAGGAGATACAGTATGCGTATTTGTGTGGCAGGTGCATTAGGTAAGATGGGTCGAAGAATACTGGAAGTCTCAGGCTGGGAAGAGGACATTCAGGTATGCGGTGCTTTTGACTTGCCCCAATTTGCCGGGAGAATAATTTCCTACGGTGGAGAGAAATCTGCCCCCAAAGAAATTTCTTTAGGGAGTGATGCAAAAACAGAATTACAGAAAGCAGATGTATTGATAGACTTTACCCAAGCTTCCTCTTCGCTTCAACATGCGGAGATTGCCTATCAATTAAAAAAAGGGATTGTAATTGGCACAACAGGATTATCTGCCGAGCAAGAGCAAATCCTCAAACAATATGCTCAGGAGATACCTATTGTATACGCACCTAATATGAGTGTGGGTGTAAATTTACTATTCCGTTTAGTGAAGGAAGTTTCGGAGTGTTTAGGTTTGGATTACAATGTAGAAATTGTGGAGATACACCATAATCAAAAGAAAGATAGCCCCAGTGGAACCGCCTTGCGACTGGCAAAAGAAGTAGCCGATGGACTGAACCTAAATCTACAAACACAGGCAGTATATGGTAGAGAAGGCGTTATTGGACCGCGAAAGAAAGAAGAGATTGGTGTGCTGGCAGTTCGTGGTGGCGATGTCGTAGGAGAACACACAGTTTACTTTATCGGCCATGGAGAACGACTACAATTGACCCATATAGCCCACAATCGCGATAACTTTGCCCGTGGTGCAGTCCGTGCCGCTCGATATGTTTACTCGAACAAACCCGGCCTTTACGACATGATGAATGTCTTAGGGTTCAGATAAACTAACAACCTATAAGACATAGGCAACAGACTTATATCTCTAACACCACAATCGCGATAACTTTCCATAGCAATCAACTCCTTAACTCAATTCAACACCAAAAACCCATCTCCGTCTCATTCGTCCCATCTGCCCCCTATGTCTCACTCGTCCTATCCTTCTCATCTGCACCATCCGTCCCATCCGTCCCATTTGTCTCATTCGTCCCATTTGTCTCATTTGTCCCATGTGTCCTATGCGTCCCATCCGACAAAGGAATGACCTATATCATTCGATAAAAGCATGCTTAATCGTGGGAAAAATACCAGAAGCGAGGACACTTCATAATTTTTATATTCGCAGGAGTTATATTTCTGCGTTTAATCCATGATAAAATTTATAGAAACATAACCGAGATTTAGTTAATTAAATTATGAATTCATTCAACAGAAATATGAAAATTAAAAACCATATATTTCCCGAAAATAACTGTGCATATTATAACGATGAAATGGGAGTGTTGCTGTATCAAACCGATTGTATTGATTTTATGCAATCTTTGTTAGAAATGTATCCCGAAGGTATTTTCGATATGATTTTTGCAGATCCCCCTTATTTCCTATCAAATGGGGGCACAACCTGTCATAGTGGGAAACGAGTTTCCGTTGATAAAGGGGATTGGGATAAATGTTCAGACATCCAGCAAGTTCACGATTTCAATCTCAAATGGCTGTCTCTATGTCAAAAGTTATTAAAACCAGATGGAACGATCTGGGTAACAGGGACAAACCATGTAATATATTCAGTAGGTTTTGCAATGCAACAATTAGGTATGAAGATTTTAAACGATATTACATGGGAAAAACCGAATCCACCCCCCAACCTTTCATGCCGTTACTTTACACATTCCACAGAAACGATCATCTGGGCAGGAAAAAACGAAAAGACAAGACATCGGTTTAATTATGATGAAATGAAACAACTTAACCACGGCAAACAGATGAAAACGGTCTGGACGATTCCTGCTCCTAATGGTAATGAGAAAGAATTTGGTAAGCACCCAACACAAAAACCAATACAACTTTTAGATAGAATTGTCCTATCATGCACATTAAAAGGCGATTGGGTCTTTGATCCTTTTTCTGGAAGTTCTACCACAGGTATATCCTGTATAAAGTTAAACCGATACTTTGTCGGGTGTGAAATAAAAAAAGAATTTATTCAATTGTCTCTTAAACGCCTTGATGCATTTATCAACCATAAAAAGTCCAATCTCGATCTATTTGAGGGATACATTCATGAAAAAAGGGGGTAAAGGAGGAGGACATACTTTAACAGGATTGAGATTTGAAAAGAAAGTCAGTCTTGTAGAAAGCATCCAAAAAATACCCGGATACACCGTAAAAAAAGAAAAAGGAAGAGCAGGTGCAGATATTTACTATGATAATGAATTAGTAGCAAGATGCTTCCAGAAATATGAATTTTATAAATTTTTGGAAGAAAATAATGTAAATTGGAAAGATCTCATTTCGACAAGATTGCTTCCAGATTCCGCCTTATTAGTTATTGTACGGGATACTTTATTCATAATTGAAGTTAAATATCAAGAGGTAGCAGGATCTGTAGATGAAAAATTACAAACCTGTGATTTCAAAAGAAAGCAATATTTAAAATTAGTTACACCTCTGGATTTAAGAGTGGAATATGTATATGTATTAAGTGATTGGTTTAGAAAACCTGTTTATAAAGATGTTTTAAGTTATATCCAGAGCGTAAATTGTCATTATAAATTTAATGAACTTCCCCTCTCCTGGTTAGGCTTACCTGTAAAAAAAATATGAGTAGAATAAGAAAAATAAACACGAAAGAAAAACATTACTATATAGTTGATACAAATTTTTTAGTGAATGTTTTTATACCTGTTAAAGAAAGTATGCAAGTAAAAGAAAAAAAAAGAATAGAATCCTGTAAAGATTGGTGGAGATATATTAAAAAACATGTTGGGTCAGGCAAAGCGAAAATCTATATACCGGATTTATGTATTGCAGAGACATTTAAAGCCTTAGCAAAAAAATATTATAAGGAAAAAATTCTCAATATTCATGAATATACAAACTGTCAGAGGAGATTAAGTAGATTTTTAAAAATCCCCTCAGAAAAATTAAGGAAACGAGACAGAAAAATAGATGTGCATGACATTTCAACCAATAGAGATATAATAATTTCAGTAGATAGGTTTTTTGAGATCTTTTTTAAGAACAATATAAATGTTCAAATAGTTGATTTAATTATCTTGGCGATAGCAAAATACTTAATAGACTTTTACGATTTTGATGCAAATGAATGTTCGATAATTTCATTAGACGAAAGATTGGAAAAGGGAGCAAAATATCTTCGTGACATACCTTATATCTACAATCCGACAAGACAAAGGAATACAGCAGCCAGCGTTTTTATGTAGGCACACTTATATTTCTTATTGTCTATCTATTCAGGATCAGCATTTATAATCTTTTTAGCATAGGACTGAGCGTAATTATAAATTTCGTTGATAGGGACATTGTGTTTTTGGGCGAGGGAATAGCAGTCTTCAAATTCGGGGCTGATTTGATAGATATGCTTTCCAATATATCCAATTTTTGTTTTTACGGCACCCCAGGGAGTATTCACAGTCACCCATTTCCTATCCAGTATTAATCGTTTTTCTGTTCGATAGCGAATACCCAATGTCGTTGTGTGTTTGAATAATATTCCCTGTATGGGAGAAATCTGTTCGGGTTCGCACAGTGCCGTTATGATATAAGCGGGTCTGCCTTTTTTTGCGATAATAGGGGTAATGAATGCATCGCGTGCCCCTGCATTGAGCAGTTCGTTGATAATCGCAGGGAGCAGTTCCCCACTCATATCGTCAATGTTTGTTTCTATAATACAAATCTCTTCGATATGGGCAGATGTTTGTTCTTCATATTCGCCTATCAACAACCGAAAAACATTTGCCTGTCCTTTAATATCTTTGTTTCCAGCACCGATACCTATTTTCCCGATAGTAAAGGGAGGAATATTTTCCTTTGGATTAGTAAAACTTCGTAATAGCACAGCACCCGTCGGAGTGGTCAATTCTGTATTTGCTTGACCTATTAATAGAGTATAGTTTTGCAATAGTAATGCGGTTGCAGGTGCTGGCACTGGCAAAACTCCATGAGCACAGTTCACCGTTCCACCTCCTACATTTACAGCGGAAACAAACCCTTTTTCCAATTTCTGATACCACCAGCACCAATGGGCACTGACTATATCAATAATGGCGTCAATGGCACCTACTTCGTGGAAGTGTATTTTATCAGGCGTAGTGCCATGAACTATGGCTTCTGCCTCTGCCAATTTCCGAAAACTTTCCATAGCCCCCTTTTTCACCTCATCAGGAAGCGAAGAATCGGTAATGATTTTCTCTATTTCGTTTAATCCACGATGCGGATGATGTCCATGCCCAGGACTATCTTCCGTATGAACATGGAATTGCGTTGCCCGAAATCCTTGTTTTGTTACTTGTTGCTTTTCAATTTTGTAACCTGTTAAAGGAAGACTTTCCAAAGCGGTCTTTAATTCCTCAAAGGGAGTTCCGATATCCAAAAATGCCCCGACCAACATATCCCCACTAATTCCTGAGGAACAATCAAAGTAGGCTATTTTCATGTGATATATCCTTTCTGGCTATTTTATTTTAGGATTATAGGACAGTGTTCAAAAAAATTTGTGGTTACTTTACGATTGAAGTGGTGAAACGAGTTGATGTATTGTTACCGCAAAAGTAGCTGCACCGAAACCATTGTCTATATTTACAACAGTAAGCCCTGATGCACAGGTGTTCAACATTCCTAATAGGGCAGAAACTCCCTTAAAGTTGGCACCGTAACCTATGCTGGTCGGCACGCCAATCACTGGTTTATCAATAAGCCCCGCAACAACACTGGGTAAGGCTCCTTCCATCCCGGCACAGACAATCACCGCCACAGCAGAACGAATTTTTGGTAATTGGTCAAATAAGCGATGAATTCCTGCAACACCGACATCATATATTCGTTCTACATGAGAACCATAAGTTTCACAAGTCACGGCACATTCCTCTGCTACGGGAATATCACCTGTGCCTGCACATACAACCGCAATGTAGCCATCGCGATATTGCACCGGTTTTTGAATTACCGTAAAAACACGGGCAAATTCATGATACTTCGCTTTCCGTATCTCTTTTTTGACTAAATTAAAAACTTCCTTCTCACATCTGGTAGCAAGAACATTCGTATTCCTGGACATCATAGACTTGCAAATGCGTATTATCTGGTCTGCGGTCTTACCCGGACAAAAAATGGTTTCGGGAAATCCTTTTCGGAAAGGACGATGATGGTCAACTTTAGCATCCTTTAAATCTTCGTACGGGAAATGTTTTATTTTCTCCACAGCATCTTCGATGTTCAACTTTCCCTGTTGAACCCATTCAAGAATTTCCTTAATTTGCTTCGGTTCCATTTTGTTCCCTGTATCCTTCATCTTCACAAAAATTTTAACTATGTTTAACAAAATTTAAGAATACCAAATTCCTGCTTCTCTTTGCATAATGTATTTTTCTATTTGTATTTACACATAATATATGCTATAAATAGCAGACGAACTTTTTGTGCGTTTCGGTGTTTAAACAAATAATCAATAAATTTACTCAGGAGCTATGTCCTATGAATATTTTTTTCTTTAATCAAAAAAGATATGTTGCAAGTATTTCAATGTTTGTCATTCTCTTTGCTATGCTATGTTTCTCCTCATTTTCGTTAACGGTAAACAATGGCCTGGTGAATTATCAGGTATTACAGGCAAATGCGGAGGATAAGAACTTTCCTTTGGAGGTGAGTGGCACCTGTTCCAACGATGGAAAAGTAGAAATGCGTGTCGTAGGGTTGGCATACGAAATAGCCCCGTGGAAAGAGGTCGGCTCTGCTCAGAATAGCCAATGGAAAGCAACGCTAACGGATATCCCCTTAGGGGGTCCATACACAATTGAATTTCAAATAAAAGATACCTCCGGTGAAGTGAGAGAAGGTGTTTCTATCCATGATGTTCTGGTTGGTGATGTATGGATTTTAGCAGGGCAGTCAAATATGTATGGGGTAGGCAATATGGAAAATGTGACTGAACCCCATCCATTAGTGCATTTGTATTCGATGAGTTACCAATGGCGTATTGCTAAAGAGCCCATTCATTTATTGCAAGAATCCCCTGACCCTGTTCATTATAGTAGAGTGTTAAAATCAGAAGAGGAAAGAGCCCAGAAAATAAAGGAAGGGATGAATGCAAATAAAGGTGCCGGATTGGGATTGCCCTTTGCTGTCGAAATGGTAAAAAGGACAGGCAGACCTGTAGGTTTAATTGCGTCCGCTCATGGTGGAACATCTATGACACAGTGGGACCCTTCTCTTAAAGACCAGGGGGGAGAATCGTTGTATGGGTCAATGTATAAACAAGTTCAATCTGCTGGTGGGAAAGTCCGTGGCGTTTTGTGGTATCAGGGAGAATCGGATGCCAGCAAAGACCCACAGCCATTATATAAAGAACGGATGCGGAAATTAGTAGAATCTTTCCGCAAAGATTTTGCTAATCCGCAGCTTCCATTCTATTATGTGCAAATCGGTAGATTTGTTCTTGAGAATCCTGACGCTACCTATTGGAACAAACTGCAAAATGATCAATTGGAATTGGAAAAGGAATTGGCTCCCGGCGGAATGGTTCCTGCAATAGATTTAGCCCTGGATGACCTTATTCACGCGGGGACAGAAGGATTAAAAATTTTAGGGTATCGGTTAGCAAATCTTGTTGAACGCGACATGTTTGGTGGAAAGATCTCAGCAGGACCGCGTGTTGAAAAAGTAGAAAGATTATCTTCCCCTTACGGACCTCAGGTAAAGGTTACATTCTCCGGTGTTAATGGAAAACTTAAGTCTGCTGGTCGTCCTTTCGGTTTCTCCATCAGCACGGCAGAAGATGCCCCGATTTTGCCCTGTATTTATAAGATTACATTCCCCGAAAACGAACCCAATGCCGTCATATTATGGATAACAAAAATGCCCGAACAAGCGTTCTTATGGTATGGACGGGGCTTCGACCCGTATTGTAATATCGTGGATGAAGCCAACATGGCAGTGCCTGTGTTTGGTCCCATTCCAATACCGTAATAAACTGGATGGTGATTGTTAAAAATATACAAATGAATTTCAGGTAAACATGATGAAGATACAAAATATCCTTTTGTTGGTATTGATACCTGTCTGCGTCATCTCTGCCGTATTATTATTGAGATGGAACGGGACTGTTTCCCCGGATGAAATAGCAAATGTAAAACCGATAAAGGGAACCTTCCCCGAAAACAATAAAAATAATTTACCATCGGACTCTTTTTCTGCCTCCTCTGAAAGTAAAAATTTTGATGCAGCCAGAACTAATAATCCCGATGAGGGAAATGACCCCACCTTGGACTACGACAAGATCTCTGAAAATCTACGGGAAAAATCGGTAGAAAATGCTTTAGAAGATATGATGAAGTCTGTATCAAAAAATACAGACAATACAGTTGATGGGAAAAATAATGCCAAAGGTAGCAACCTAAAAGATGGAAACAAGACCGGTGGAGCAGGTTCTTCTCAAAGCAATTCTAATGAGAATGATGATATTGCCTTTGGGAAAGGGAAGAATAAAGACAAATCGGACAAAGCACGAAGAAAAGACACGGATAATGAAAATCAACAAATTCAGGCTCAAGTAAAATCGCTACTAAATGAAGCAAAACAAGCATTAGACCAGGGGGATTATAATAAGGCTTCGGAACTTTTGCAAAAAAGTTTAGAGTTAGACCCTAATTCAAGAGATGTCCTACGGTCTATGGCAAATTTGTATAAGAAAACAGGAGACTACCAAGGTGAAGTAGATGTATATAAGCGGTGGATGAGCAACAATCCTAATGACCCGACACCGCACTATTTCCTTGCGGATACTTATCGCAGGCAAGGGAATTACGACCTTGCATACCGTGAATTGCAACAATTTACACAGATGAATGGAGAAAAACCCTCCACCTATGCAATGGCTTCCGGTATATATCGCCAGATGGGAATGAAAGAAGAAGAAGGGCAGGCATTGACAAGTTGGGTAAATACCGACCCAAATTCGCCGGACGCTCGATTAGCCCTTGCTGATTATTATCGGCGGAGTAATGACTATAATTCCGCTATCAATCAGTATCAAACCGCAATACAATTGGCACCGGGGAATGTTAGTTCTTATGTGGCTTTAGGTAGTTTATATAGCCGTATGGGAATGTTTTCCGAAGCAGAGGCACAGTATCAACAAGTTCTTCAACTCCAACCCAATAATACTACTGCCCAGTTATTACTTGCTCAAACTTATCATAGACAAGGTGATGTAAACAGTGCTTTACAAATGTATCAATATATTGCGCAAAACAGCAAAGACCCATCACAGGTTCGTCAAGCACAACATGCTATCAACCGCATTGAACGACAGATGAATATCAATCCCCCGGTAAAACAGAAATAATGAGTATCGGATGCGTTGGATAGGTCTGATGTGTCCGACTTATTTCCCGCCTTACTTCTTACGAAAAACAAAATTCTTACTGAGGATAAAATTGAAAATCAAACCGGCAAGGATACCCACAAGAGCCGGTATTTGGGGTATGTTTTCTAATAGAGGGAAGATATATAAAAGTATAAGAACCGTTATGTAGTTTATCACAGCGCCGATAGAACAAGCACTCATAAAACCTATTAATTGAGGAAACCAATGACTTTCTACCGCATGGGGAAATGTAAACCTGCGATTTAATACAAAATTGGAAAGCATCGCAATGATGATAGATATTGCCACAGAAAGACGAACCGGAATTCCAAAAAAGACAAGTATAGTCAATGCCAGCAGGTTTACTATTGTCCCCGAAAAACCTATAATAGAAAAATGTAAGAAATAAGTTAGATTTTCATACTTAAAAGAATACAACCTTCGTAGGTGTACCAGATATTTGAACTGCTCCTTAATCGAAAGTTTACTTTTTCCTTTGGCTCGTTGTGAAAAATAAATAGGTATCTCCACTACTTTCTCCACAGGACATTTCACCAATAATTCTAATGCAATTTTATATCCTGTGGGATTTAAGGGAGCCGATTTTTCATATATCCTTCTGGGTAGAGCAAAAAAACCGCTCATCGGGTCTTTTACAGAGGTTAACGGTCGTGCTAATAATGTGGCTATTTTACTGTTCAACCATCGAAAGATACCCCATTCCTCATCTGTTTTCCCGCCGGGAACATACCGCGACCCCATAACCATATCGGCACCTGTCTGAATTTGCTCGATTAACTCCGGTATCTTCTCCGGGGGATGGCTTAAATCAGCATCCATTACCACAAAAATATCCCCTTGTGCTTCGGTAAAACCTTTTAGCACAGCCGAACTAAGTCCCTTTTCATCACGACGCACAAGAATACGACACCAGGGAAGTCCCAACGATTGAACATACTCCTCACTACCGTCCTTACTATTATCATCAACAATAATTAATTCAAGGTTTAAGTGATGGTCCTCTCTAACTTTCTGAATACGGTTAATAAGTTCCGGTAGATTATCGCGTTCTTTGTATGTGGGAACAACTACAGATATACTTTGCATCATTTGCATGGAAATCGTTTCTATACCATTTAGAGGGTCTTAAATATTTATTTATACTTTAACACACTTTTAAGGATATGTTCATATAGACATGGGTTTCGTAACACTAAATAAATAATGTTATATTTCTCTAATTGTCCTTGCAACCCATCTATCTATGGAGGTGTTACAGTAACAAGGTCACGAATTTTTTCGAATCGTTTGGGTCCTATCCCGGATACCTGCATTAATTCGTCAACACTCTGAAAAGGTTGTTTTTCGCGATAGGAAATAATGGATTGCGCCAGAACAGGACCGATACCCGGCAATGTTTCTAATTCTTTCTGGCTTGCATGATTGATGTCAATCAAACCACCTGTATTTGTCGAAATCGAATTTTCTTTACGGTTCGAATTAGGAAGTGGCATAGACGAAGCAGAAGCAGTTTGCGTCGTATTTGTGTTGCTGGGATTTGCTGTATAAGCATTACCTGCAGACAGGATAGAAGGCGTTGGTTGAGATGAGCCACGAGCAGAAAGTCGTTGTCCATTAAATTCAACTTTTTGCTTTTCCGGTATAACAACTGTTGTACCATCCATCAATACCGCTGCAATATTCATATATCGTAGTTCCGCATTATTTAAAGGTCCACCGGCTTTATCTATCAATTCCTGTAATCGGGTCCCTTCTTCAAGCCAATACAAACCTGGCTTTTGTATCGCCCCTTGAATACCCACAGCAATCATGTGAGGCTTATCCTGTGTTTGAGGGGATGCCGTATTTGTCTCCGGTGTTACATCTTTCAAACTATCTTCCAATCGGACATTAACAGGAATTCCTTTCTCTTTCTTCTCCGTTTCCTTCTTTTCTTCATTGGGTATGTTCATCTTGCTTGCAGGCGGAACTGCTTTGGTTTGAATAACTACATTATCCGCTTGAGATGTATCCTTTGTTCTATTTTCATGATAATAAATACCTGCCCCGCCACATACCGCAATCAAAGCAACAATCCCTACAAAAACATACCTTCCGTAATACCACTCTTTATCACTCAAAACCACCCGCATATATATTGCCCCTTATCAAAAATATTAACAAACACTTTTTACAAAACTATATGTTTTCGAAAAATCAACTAAATTCTTATTAAACATATTTATTGCCTCTTGTGCAATATTGGGATTGATTTCATAACCTACTCCATTTCTTTTTAATTCGGCAGATGCTAATAGTGTCGTCCCTGAACCTACAAATGGGTCTAAAACAGTTTCACCGATGAAACTATAAGCCCGAATTAAACGATAAGGTAATTCTAAAGGGAAAGGTGCTACATGATTTCTTTTATCCCCACTTCCCTGTGGTTTCATAACCCATACATCACTCTTTTTTATAGATACCCAGAATTCTTTGTCCAACTTGGATTTTTCTTTTATCTCTTTCGTCAAATGGGCATACTTATTAAAACCTTTTCTTTCAGGTTTCTCGAATTCCAGGATAAATTCATGCATATTATTAATCAAAATCCCCCCGGGATATGGATATGTGCCGAAATGTGCTTTTACCCCATTCGTTTTATGCCAGATAATATCCCTCTTAAATATAAACCCAATCTTTTCGCAAATATCTATGGTCCTTCCTGCTAAATTTATTGTTCGAAAACTCCCATTATTAAGTCGCACAGGGACATTCATAATATTTATAAACGCTTTTCTGCCTGGTTGTAAAACACGAAATACTTCACTCCAAACTTTACTTATTTTTTCAAACCATTCATCAACATCATGTACATTCCCTAAATCCCCATCAATAGGTTCTTTGGAATACATCTTTGTATTAAAGTATGGGGGCGAGGTAATCATCAGATGGATACTATCGTTATCCAAATCCTCCATTTTCTCAGAGTTTTTAACAAATATTTTTTGTGTAGTACCATTTACTTCAAAAAAATTTTTTTGTGGAACTTCTTCATTTTTTTTACAAGAAGTAATGTTCAATTTCCTTTCTGTATTTATCAATTCAAGTAAATTGAATCGCATCTGCCCACTTGCAGAAACTTGAACAGATATTACCCCTTTCTTAACAAGGCTATGCAGATCCTGAACAGAAATTCCCAAATATTTTGCTGATTCTATGGCAGACAAATAACTTCTATCTTTATAGTCAGATGACTCTAATTGTTTCATACTTATTCCATTTTAATCGTAAAATAATATCTATTCAAAATATTATAAAGTATCTTTCGATACCTTAGAAAATTATTTTTATGTTATGAAATATTTCTTATTGTAAGGTGACATTAACAACGGGGATTTGTAGTGTTTTAATCGGACCAAAAATGCCGGATTTTGTATGTCCTTCAAATACATGTGCACTGGGATGACCAATTGCAAAATGCGGTCCTAATGTGTTGAATACACGAATTCGGACATCGTTGGTGGGTTGAGTTAAGGCAGAGGTAATATCAAACAGATAAGGATGCCAGATACATGTTCCGCAGGATACTCCGTTAACAAATACTTCCGCCGTCCCACGAACACGCCCCAAACTGAGATATACTTTCCGATTAGGCTCTGCGGATGCTTCAACAGTTAACCGATATTCCATACCACCACAATAATGCAAAAATCCCAATTCATCCCACGAACCTAACGGGATATTTCCTTCACCCATTTCGTAGGTAATCGGCTCTAAAATAGCCGCGCCTTTCTCAAAACCTCGTTTTGTCTCTATACGCAAGCAGGCAACCCTGCGTGGAGATTCAGGTTCTGGCAAAATTATTTTGTAAATAGGTCCACTCCCTTCCACGGATAGGGGTGTCCCGTTTACCCAGCCTTCTAATTTGCCAACGCATTTCAAATTCATCGCTTTTGCTCCCGGTGGAAGCAGAAAACGGAACCGATACGGAACAGGCAAATCTGTAGATGGGAAAAAAGTCAATTCGTTGAAAGGTTTCGGCGGTTCAGGCTGGTTTTGCAACCAACCTGCTAAAGGCAAGGGATGTGGACGTTGTTTGATTAATAGCAATGCAGGGTCTCCCATATACCCATGTGCCGGTTGAGGTAATAATTTTACAGGAACCGCCTGCCCATCCAGTACAGGTTCCGGCATACATTTGAAATTAGCATCGGAAACAATAACAACTTCTTTTCCATCTACCAATTGAATATCCGAATCTAACAATAGTCCTGTTTGGTCATCAACATCACGAGCGATTATCTCTATGCAATTTTCACCTACTTTTAAATAGGGTTTGATGTCATATTGTTCCGCACGACTTGTAAAATACGGGTCAAAATTTCCCTGGTCTGAAATCTTTTGCCCATTTATATAGATTTGGTGTATATCACCTAAAGCCACAACCATTTTAGCAGAAGCAAGCTCTGCTGGAATGTCAAAGACCCGCACAAATTTTGTTCTGCCAGTCGGGCTGGGTGTATGACTCCATATCCACTCTGGCGTCGGAATATCCTCACTTTCAGGCATAAAATGAACATATAACCTTAACCGACCATCTACAATACTCTCAACAAAAACATCTACGACATTAACACCATAGGACAATTGGACTTTCCCTTTGAATACTCGTTCATCTCCACTACCTTCACCTGCAACAGGAATTTTGTTAAGAAATACTTTCTTTTTAGCGGTAGCGCCGACACGCAAGATTGCATTCAACCGCTGGTCTGCAGGAACACCTTCCGGGGGTAATTCTACAAAACATTGAATATGGAAAATATTCCCTTTACCAACTCTTCCTAAATCAATAAATTCCTCCGGAATTCGTCCTTTCCCACCCAAAGCACTGGAAAATACAGGGTCTTCATTGATGCCCAATTTAAGGGAATATTCACTATTTTTCCATTCTCCTTCGAGGTCTAATACTTGTTGCAGAGAATCTACATTTGTATTTTCAGGCAAAGATAAAGGTCCTTTCCATCGTGCCCGTGGACCGAACGAAGCCAACATCATCTCCCATGCGGAATCATCATATTCTGGATTTAACCAGTCTATATTAGTATCCCGTTCTTCCTGTCCCTTAAACGCCCGTGTCTCCACAGGGATAGGTCCCGCGTATGGAGGATAAGCAAAACTACCATCTTTGTTATCACATGTAGGAATTAACTGAAAGGCAAAAGGTCCTTCATATACCTTTTCCAAAGTGGGTGGCACTTCAACTGTGGTATTCCATTCCTGCGTTCCTTTGCGGACATAAACAGTTTGGGTCACCGATTGATTATTGAGTTGATTAAAGAAAGGCATGGCACTCAATTGAATTTGTCCCTGTTCCTCTGTGCAGGCAAGAACCTTCAAGTCCGATTTTATTTCATCTATATCCTGCTCGGACTTATTACGAACGCTAACAAGCGGTGCCGCTGTCTGAGATAAATCCACAGCAACTTTTGTTTTACCGTTTTCAATAGAATAATTCCAGAGTGTTTCTACTTTTCCCGTAACGGCATTCCAGAACTCCGGAATACCTTCCCGATTTAATGTTAATTGCAGCACCTCACATTTTGCCGATGGCGTTTCATACAAAGCACGCTTGTTTATATCGAACCGTGCACGCGAAGTCGCTGGCGTCCCTTCATCAGACATTACAAAGTAAAACGGTTTATTCTCTACATTCCGTTCTAACACAGGCACAGATTCGGCAGTAGATGTATAAGAATCAGCCCGCAGCTGCAATGCCCATGCCTCCAAATTGGAGATGGTTTGTCCCTTCTCACGAAGGTTTATCAATGCATTCCGTTGTTCATCACTCAATTGAATTACATCCGATATTTTTTCCGGCACAAGCCCATAGATATAGACTTTTCCACCAAGATTTGCATATTGCGACAATTTTTCTACAGAGGTGGAACGCAAAAATTGACTGGATGAAAGAATAAAAACTTTGAAATTAAGTTCATGTATCTTTACACCTTCCGTAGACACTTCTGTCTTTGCTAAAGAATCTTCATCCATAATAATGTAATCAATATGATGCTTCCTCAAAAAATTCTGGACATTCCAGTAGGCATTGGCTACTTGCTTGGCTGTGGGTAAATCCAATTGATAACCAATATAGGCATGGGTTGTCGTCGCAGGATGAATAATAGCGACTTCTACTTTATGATTACCTCGAGAAAGAAGCCAGCACAGACGCGAAGTATAATCTGCCAATGTCTTGTAATGCACAAAATAAGGCTGTCTCCAGCCTGTATCCGGCGGAGCCCATTCCCAATAAGAACCATGGATGGAATAATAAATGGCATGAGGGTCGAATAGAGTAGCACCATCCAAAACCCACGGATGCAACAGAACCGCAATCTCTTCAATGGTCTGTCCCCAGCCACTGGAATGGAAAACCTCCGCCCAAACTCGAGGCCTTTTATAAAGGTCAGCCATAGATTGATGTGGTTTGCAATCACCATCCATGTCATTACCAGGAACGGAATAATATCGCATCGTTTTAAAGTAATCTACATAATAAGACTCCCCACGAAATGGGTCTGCATTTCTAACTGTCTGGTCATAACCGCAAAGCATGCCGTATTTCTCATGCCATTGATATAGCGGAATAAAAAACGCTTCTTCTGCTAATGACGCAGCAACATTGGCAGCATCACATCGAACTTTTACAGTGCTCGGCGCTGTTTCACTACCAAAACGGTCTGTCACATCCTCAAACAAAGCGGGCAAATAATCCAGAATATCATAGCCCTTCCGTTTCTTAAATTCCTCCATAAACAAATACGAGAAACGCGGTGTCGGTGGAAATTCATCCTGAAACGAACCCGCTATCGTTTTGCCTAATTCTTCCGGAAAACGGCGTTCAATTTCACCATGAAGTTTATCCAGTAAAGCATGGCATGCCGCAGGATTGTGATAATCAAAACCTGCAGGCACTGTATAGAAAAGTTCCAGCTGATAATTTCCCTCTGGCACATCTACTGTAAAATTGCGTTCGGATATATTTATCGGAATACGACTGACACGAACCACAGGTGTTCCGAGTGCATGTAAAGCCTTCCCTCCATCCATATTGTTTACTCTATCCCACGGCGAACAACCCAACGGACCTATAACAACGGCGGGCTTCCAGCTTTCATCATTAAAATCTATATTTAACCAGTTTGGCACTTCCTCTAACGCAATACGCCATTGGTTATCACTTAAAAGAACTTTATCATCCATCCGTAATGAGAAAATCAATCCACCCGGTCCCCCTAAATTTGTCCCATGAATAGCAATTACATTTTTTCCTGCCTGTAAATATGGAAGCACATCAAACACCTCCGCAGTTTCCCATCCATCGGTATCATAGACTAACTCGTTTCCAATCCGTTTCCCGTTAATATAAAGTTCATAACCATTATCGCAAGAAATTGTCACAACGGCTTTCGGAGGGAGTTCCGTTAGCTCAAATACTCTTCGGAAATACACATTCGAAGTGTTCTCTGCGTTCTTACTTCCCCAAATCCATTCGGGTGGGGTATCTGAAGGAGTAGTATTTTCAACCAACTTTTCCGAACGGAAAAGAGCCAAAGGATTTCCTTCCGCAGGTGTTTCTATGGTTATCGCACCGGGACCTGTTACCTCCTTTACAAATCGTTTGAGGGCTATCCCCCGATATTCCGGGTTATCACGAACAACGCGTGCCTGTAAACCTGCTCCCGAAAAACCCAACTGGTCATAAAACCAAATCCGTACCCCAACCTGTTTCGCTACTTGAAGTGTATATGCAAACAAATCCCACCACTCATCCGTCAAAAATAACGGGTCATCGGGAGCACTACCGTATAACGGTCCTGATGGAGCCAAATTCAGAATAATGGCGTTGTGAATGCCTCCCTTAACCAATTCCTGTAATTGCCATGTGATTCCCTCTTTCGTAACCTTGCCCCCACTCCACCACCATATAGGTACCGGCGAAAAATCAGGCTTTGCTTCAACAAATTCCTTATATATCCATTCCTGCCCATCTGAAAAAACAGAACCGTTTAATAGAATTATGAACAAGAAAATGGATAAAGAAAATATCGAAAAAAATCGCTTCATACCTTATTTCCTTATTTTAAAGTTTTGAATTATTACGAATGTTTATAATAACAAAGCAAGGTCTTCTTATCAAGAAAAGAGTTATGGAGGAAATTTCACAACATATACGATTTGTTAATTAGAATTTTATCGAAAATAAATAAGACTATTAGTAGATTATGGGATAGGAAGGTGCCATGTAGCCGAATACACTTCCTCCGCAGGACCTTCTTGATAGACATAATCGTCTTCTGCCCATTCAATAGTAAGCAACCCATGAACAAGATGCACATTCACCTTTCGGTCGGTGCGATTTGTTATCATTGAAGCGAGGGCTGAGGCACAAGAACCACTACCACTTGCCATAGTAATTCCACTACCCCGCTCCCAGATACGCATGACAATATTGGAACGGTCAATGATGGAAACAAATTCAACATTGGTCCTTTGAGGAAACAGATAGTGATTTTCAATCTTCGGTCCTAACTCCGCCACAGGTGCTTCGGTTGCGTCCGGAACAAATATAACCGCATGCGGATTGCCAATATTAACCGCCGTAATGTAAATGACTTCCCCTTCTACATCAATCGGCTCTTCAATAACCTGTCCTGAAGGACCTACCATAGGAATTCGGGAACGCTCAAAACTCGGTTTACCCATACACGAACGGACAGATTTTACCTTGCCATTTTCTATATTCAAAACAACACGATTTGGACCGGCTAAAGTCTCTATAACAAAATCCGTCTTATGTGTCAGTCCTCGTTCATAAACATACTTTGCAAAACAACGAATACCATTCCCGCAGGTCTCCGCTTCACTACCATCTGCATTAAAAATACGCATCTTAAAATCGGCTGTTTCAGAAGCAAGGATTAGAATAATCCCGTCCGCACCTGCCCCTAAATGACGATGGCTCATTCGCCGCGATAATTCCGGGATATTCTCTGTAGGCAAACCACCCCGTGCATCAATATACAAATAATCATTACCCAACCCATGCATCTTCGTAAAAACAAGCTGATTCATTTCTATCTATCCTTTTACACCTTTTCATTCATTCAAGTAGAACCACCAAATAAAACAACGCAAATATTATAGAACTTTCTACAATTGTTAGCAACAATGAAAAGACAAAGTGTTATCTATATCATATATTTGTTCAGAAAATTTAAGACACTCGACTTGTCATACCCCAAAAACATATATTCTTCATTACCGGTTTCTTTCAACAGGGTTACATATCAAATCTATTTTGAACAATATCCTATTTAAATTCTCTTCTTGATCGCATATTCAACAAATTTCTGAACCATCTGTTCGTAACTGATACCTGCACATTTTGCTTCCTGCGGGTATAAAGATGTAGGTGTTAACCCCGGAATAGGGTTTATCTCGATCCAGACGGGTCCTTCTTCATCAATAATAAAATCGCTCCGACTCCATGTGGAACAGCCTATTGCCTGATGTGCCTGCAGAGCCATTTCTTGAACCTTTCGGGTTTGTTCCGGGTCAATGGGTGCCGGTGTAATTTCCTCAGTAGCACCCGGCGTATACTTCGCTGTATAGTCAAAGAACGAACTCGTTTTAGGGCAAATCTCCGTAACAGGCAAAGCACGCGGAGGGACTCCTTCTTCACAATCCCACACCCCACATGTAACCTCACGCCCCTTTATAAACTTTTCCGCCAGCACCTCATTGTCCCACTCCAAAGCCTGCTCAACCCCTTCGAGAAAAGTCTTTGCATCACCGGCTATTGTAACCCCTACACTGGAACCTTGAGATGACGGTTTTACAACCGCAGGGAATCCCAATTCATTCTCCACACGAAAAACAGAATCGGAACGGTCCCATATCCAGGTATCCTGACGAAAAACAATATGCTCAGCCACACGGATACCCGCCATCTTAGCGACCGCTTTAGAACGCACCTTATTCATCGCAAGAGCACATGCAGCACAGTTAGAGCCTGTATACGGGATATGTAGCCAATCGAGCAATCCCTGAATGCGTCCATCCTCACCAAAAGCACCATGAAGTGCATTAAAAGCCACCTGTATTCCCATCCTTTTCAGTTCAACAAGGGCTTCTTCCGTTTTCAATATCTTTTTCTCTGGAAATTCCCAATTGAAATTGCGATGAATAATAATAGGTATAGGCTCATACTCCGTTGTGCTTAATGCACGCACCACACCTTCCCCCGATAAAAGCGATATTTCATGCTCCGAACTAATCCCTCCCATCAACACAGCTACCCGTATCGGATTAAAGGAATTTTCATTTTTCATAATATATTTTCCTAAGACAAAAGAAAGGATAAATTTTTAATAAGGGGTACAATTATGGGATAGATTTTATCATTTGCTTCGCTAACATCTCAATATTGTCCAATTCTGGATATGGTGCCCTATAAAAAAATTTTTTCATAAAATCATGAAGTATATTTGAAATTAAATTGATATAATGTTATGAGTAGAAGAAAAGGAGAGTAGAAATGGAAAAATTAATGAGAACGCTTGGGAGTGTACTAATTCTAATCATTCTTATACAGGGGTATTCTGAAGCGGAAGGAATACCCATTTTTACTGTCGAACAATTACAGAAGATTGGAAGAGACCCTGATTATCCAATAAATGGCAGCTACTACCTGGCTAATGATATTGATGCTACAGAAACTCAATATTGGAATAATAGGGAAGGTTTTCGCCCTATCGGTCGTCGGGATAAGCAATTATTTGAGGGTATCACAGGTTGGGTTCGGAAACAGTTTCAGTTCTATTGCCAGGAATTTGAAGGGACTTTCGATGGAAAAGGACATAAGATTTCGGGGTTACATATTGTTCCTAAAAAAGAAGAAGCAGAGTTTATAGGTCTTTTTGCGTTGATAGGGGAAAAGGGTTGCGTTAGGAATTTGATTATTGAAAATGTCTATATAGAAGATAACGACCCATTGGGTATAAGTTTGTTAGGGACGGTTGCCGGAGAAAATAAAGGAATAATAGAGAATGTCCATACATCCGGAAATCTTTACGGCTTAAGTTATATTGGAGGCATTGTAGGGGGTAATTATAACGAGATAAAGGAATGCTCTTCCTCTTGTAATATAAAAGGAGAATGGGCAATTGGAGGAATATCAGGGAAAAATACGAGTTCTATAAGCCATTGTTCCTTTTCAGGTACTATAACCCCAAATCATATTATTAGTCGTGCATACGAGGGAATATATATGGGGGGAATCATAGGTTCAAATTATCTTGAAGTAGGTAAAATATCTTACTGTTATTCTACAGGGTCCATTGAAGGGAAGGAATATATAGGCGGATTAGTCGGTGTAAATTCAGGTGAAGTATTTAATTGCTATGCTACGGGGTCCGTAAAAGGTGTTGAGTTTGTTGGAGGATTTGTAGGAAAAAATTTAGGAAAAATAAACAACTGTTACAGTAAAGGAAATGTCCAAGGAGATAATAGTGTTGGGGGTTTTGTAGGTCAAAATGTTTTTGATGATAGATATCAACAATGGATAGGGATAATACCTTATGGCACTATTATAAACTGCTATTCTACAGGTAAGGTAGAAGGCAAAAAGGATTTCGGTGGTTTCGTCGGACTTAATAAACCTGCATGCACAATATTGTCATGCTTTTGGGACAAAGAAACCTCCACTTTGGATCTATCTGCGGGCGGTGTTGGAAAAACAACTATAGAGATGATGCAACAAAAGACATACGAAGATGAAGTTTGGTGTTTTGAATCCATCTGGAAGATAGACGAAAACAACTCCTACCCATATCTTATATGGGAAAAAGAAAACAGCAAAAAGCAGTAAATCCCCTTGGCGCAAATTAACATAACAGTAGAAACCTATAATTTTTCACCCCAACAGACACCATATATTCTTTTACACCTCTTCCTTGCAATTAATCCTGCTATTATTAACATCCTCCGTGTCCTATATAGTTCATTTCTCATAACAAAAAATCCTTGCTCTACCTGTAGAAGAATCCTCACCGATTCGGAGGATTTGGGATCTGTGGAGAGAATGGGACCTATGGGACAGATGGGACGAATGGGACTTATGGGACATTATAGGTATTAATGTAGCACAGACATTCTCGTCTGTGTTTTTCTTCCGTCCTTCATACAAAAATATAGATAAAAATTGCCTCCAATGTAGCACAGACATTCCTGTCTGTGTTTTTATATCCTCCCCCCCTCTGTGTCCTCTGTGTAAAATTTCCTTTGTGTCCTCTGTGGTTAATTTCTCTTAACAAAAAATCATCCCCCTTTCCGTAACTACAGCGTTCCCGCTTCGGGTGTTTTGGGACACATGGGACAGATGGGACGAACGAGACTTTGCAGGAAATTGTGATAATTTGGGTTAATGATCCCATTGCTACGAGTAGCACGAATTGCTACAGATAAAAACGAAGAAAGAAAATCCTTTCTCCATCTGTGCAATCGTGTCAAGCCTTGTTAATCAGGCATTTTTAATTCCGTTAAGACCTTATCAATATCGCAAGTCCCCGTTATAAAATTGATATGCAATCAATGCATCGTTAGGGCGACCTTGCCAGGCGGGCAACCTTGCCAGGTAGGCATTATTTACCTCGTCTAATCCCGCCCGCACGGCAGTGCCCCCTGATAAAAAAAATGTCTTGTAGGGGCGGCCTTGCCAGGCAGGCGGGTTTTAAATCGTCCAAACCCCATCCGCACGGCAGTGCCCCGTGATGAAAAAAATGTCTTGTAGGGGCGATTGGCAATCGCCCTCTTAACCTTACCGGGCGGCCTTGCCAGATATGCGTTTTCTATTCCGTTAAGACCCTAACAATATCTCAAATCACAATATAAAAATTGATATGCAATCAATACAGCGTTAGGGCGAAACATGTTTCGCTCCTACATTTTAAATCTTTGCCCTTCCCCGTAGCTGAAACCTCCCCGCTTTGGGTGTTTAATTTTATGCCATTATAAAATTGTCTTGTAGGGGCGATTGGCAATCGCCCTCTTCGCGTATTCCGTTAAGACATCATCAATATCGCAAATCCCCAATTATAAAATTGATATGCAATCAATATCATGTAGAGGCGAAAAAATCTTTCGTCTCTACACATTTTTAATCCCGTCCCCTTAACATAAACAAATCCCCCTTTGTGCCTTTTGTGTAAATTCTCCTCCGTGCCCTTTGTGTATTCTTCCCTCCGTGTCCTCTGTGGTTAATTCTCTTAACAAAATATCATTGCCCTTCCCTGTAGCTGAAACCTCCCCGCTTCGGGTGTTTTGGGACATAGAGGACATATAAGACTTATGGGACATTATAGGTATTAATGTGGCACAGACATTCCTGTCTGTGTTTTTCTCACATAATTACCCTTCCCGTAGATGTAGTGTTCCCCCGATTCGGGTGTTTAATTTCACACCCTCATAAAAAATGTCTTGTAGAGGCGAAAAATTTTCCACCTCCTCTCCATTTTTTAATTTCATGCACTTACTGTAGCTGCATCCTCCTTCGTCTCCTTCTGTGTAAAATTTCCTTTGTGTCCTCTGTGGTTAATTCTTCTTACCACAAAGGGCACAAAGACCTTGCACAAAGTTCACAATGTATACGCAAAAAATCTTTCGCCTCCTCCCCATTTTTAATTCCGTCCCCTTACCGTAAATAAATTCTCCTCCGTAACCTTTGTGTAAAATTTCCTCTGTGTTCTTTGTGGTTAATTCTTCCTACCACGAATGACACGAATAAAAATCGACTCACTCCAAAATTATGCGATAAGATGGCTTCACAAAAAAAGGGAGTATATATGAAAATCTTTACTTTTAAAAATATAAATCCGTTATCTATGTCCTATAGGTTAGCAAATCATCTTTTATGAATACTTTTCCTTTCTCATTCGTTGTTCATGATTTGAACTAATGGAGCATTTCCTATATAATGTTATGTTCAATTGGTGCAAGGTTAACTGTATTTTGAAAAGGTCCGCAAGTTGATGCGTTATAGTTATAATCTATTGTCCGCCTTTGAAGGGATGGACCAAACATCGTTTTATATGGCTCTTGAATTGTCTTCAAACAGTCGGGGGGGGCTTACGAGCCGCTATTTATCCGCGAAACTTGAAACCTCAGAAGAGACAATTAATTATATTTATAGCCTTTATCCAAAACTCTTCTTTTTTGATTTAAATCGGATAAAAGTAGTCCCGGAAGCCCTACCTGTTATTCGTAGGGTGCAGGATAACCTGAATAGCCTCGGAGATATTAATTCTATTTATAAATCTTTACAAGGTTATTCTAACTCTGAACGCAGAGAATTGGAACAGAAATTAAAGATAAATCGTGTAATTGGATGGATGTCATTAGCCAGCGAAATTATAGAGCACTTATATAAGACCCCCGAATCGGTTCTTGAATATGTTGCTGGTTATTCTTTCTCTGAATTAGCAAAGGAAATTTTTGATTTCTTATGGCAAAGTAAAACAGGTATCGTTCCCATTCAACAGATACGGCAAAGGTTTACGGAGTATAATAATATAGAAATTGAAGAAGCATTGGAAGAATTACTTAGTCAGTTTGTTCTCTTCGAACTTTTTCGTTTCAATGGGCAAAACAGATTAAACCGTTTTATCAGTATCCTTTCCGAAATTCGACATCATAAAGAACAGAAAAAAGAGATCAAAGAAAGATTAAAACAAACAATCACTCCTGTAAATACTAAAATAACTCGTATTGAGAATTGTGGTTTTTCATTAGCAGAACGGATATCAAAACTTCTTGCTAAAGTTGCTATATCTCCCTTACATTTAACCCCGTCAGGACAAATTAGCCGTTTGGATGAGCAACGAATTGCTCGCGATGAACCTGAAGGTGCATATCCACCTATTGAAACACTCGTTTGGCTGGCTGAAAAAGCAGGTCTGCTTGCCCAGGTAGATAATACACTCCGTATTGTTAACCTTGAAGAACTTGTAAATATGTCTTTCCCGGAAAGACTGAAAAAGATTTTCAAGGCGTTTATCAAAGATGACGAAACACTTCCATCTTTATCTGCAACTCTTTTGGAATTGCAGACATTAAAGCCTTACACATGGTATTCTTTAAATGAATTTGGAAAAAGAGTTTATGCTCGTTATTGCGAATTGTCCCATTATGCATTGAAACAGACAAAGGACAATTTCTGGGAATATTCACCTTCGGAGGAATGTTGCGAAGAGAAAGACAGTGTCGTTTTTATAGAGAACACTTTCTTCTGGTTTGGCATTATTGAACTTGGCTCTGCCAAAAAAGAACGGTTTTTCCGTATCAGCGAAATCGGGGAATATCTCCTATTCTCATTAGAACCTACGAAAAAGTTGAAAGAAAAATATATCAAAAAACATGAGTGGATAGTCCAACCCAATTTTGAGATTATCATTCCGACAGTTAATGCCGACCCCTTGCAATTAATCTGGATAGAACTATTCGCCCAAAAGAAAAGCAATAGCGGTCCTGTCTCCATATATTCGATTACTAAAGAATCCTTCTTGAAGGGATTGCAAAGCGGTGCTGACCCTAATCAGTTCATTCAACACTTAATGCAAAATGCCCGCAAACAGCAAATTCCGGATATAGTCATCTCCACAATAGAAGACTGGATGCATACGGTTAAGCGGGTAAAAGTTCGCCCTGTTATTTTAATAGAAGCACAGGACTCTGTCCTGATTGCCGATTTATTGCACCGCAAGAAACTTTCCGAAATACTACATCCGATTTCGCCAAATCAGACAGCCTATGCTCGTGGAATACTCCTATCTGAAATCAAGACACTTCTCGAAAAAGAAGGTTTCGTTGTTGAGTAAAAAAGCACAAAAGCAATCCCAGATAACACTATTGAATAGGCAAAACCCATAAATCCACCGATACTTTTCAAAAGTTAGCACAGGACTTTATGCCTGTGTGTCTTTTTTAAATACCGGGGCAGTAGCCATCCTCACCGTCAAGGCACGCATGATAACCACCGAAGTTAAAGAATTGGATTAGTCGCAATAATTCACTTAAACCGATTGTCCAATCCTGTGGGTTATAATCGGAACTATGGGGAACACAACTTTTATCACCGTCAATTCCGGGGATATATCCATCTTCAGACACTTCTTCCGGAAGCGCACAATGGTAGCCACCGGAGTTAAAGAACTGAATTACACGAAGTAATTCAGACAAGTTTATTTGCCAATCGCCATTCGGGTCTGCACTATGCGGAGGTTTTTCCCCTTCGCCTTCCCCTTCGATACCCTCAGGAGCCCCTTCCACCGAACCTTCGGATATCCCTTCTCCTTCCACCGAACCTTCCAACACACCTTCCCCTTCAACACCCTCAGTAGTGCCCTCCAACGCACCTTCCCCTTCGATACCCTCAGAAGAACCTTCCGTCGAACCTTCGGATATCCCTTCTCCTTCGACACCCTCTGGAAAACCTTCCGCTGAACCTTCTACTATCCCTTCCCCTTCGATACCCTCAGGAACCCCTTCTTGCATCCCTTCACTACAAGGTCCGGAGGATATTACAAAATCAACGGAACTGTTAGGTGGTACTTTCTGACCTGCTGATGGGGATTGGCTAATTACTATACCTTTTCGGATAGAGGGATGGCATTGCTCGGTAACCTCACCGACAGTTAGACCTGCCGCAAGAATTATATTTTGTGCCATAGTCTGACTATACTGCACAATATTAGGAACCGTTATTAGACATGGACCAGCGGAAACGGTAAAGTTTACCTCAGTGCCTGATGGAACCTGAAGTCCTGCCTGTGGATATTGATTTATTACCCTGTTTGCAGGGATTAAATCGTCACACTGTTCTGTCACGATACCTATTTCCAACCCTGCATTGGCTATCATATTTTCTGCATCGAAACGAAATTGCCAGATTATATTCGGCACAGTGACGGGACAGGGTCCTAATGAGACTACAACATCAACCATGCTACCCGGTGGTAGAATTGTTCCCTCCATAGGATTTTGACTTATAACTCTTCCCGCTTCTACTTCATTATTACATTGCTCCGTTATATTCCCTAATAGTAATCGCACATTTGTTAATGCCGTTTCGACTTCTGCTGTGGTCATGCCTACCACATTCGGCACAGTTACCGGGCAAGGTCCCGTAGATAAGACAAGGGATACAGAACTACCTATTTCCACGGTAGTGCCTGCGGGTGGGTCTTGATTGATAACATAGCCTGATGGATATTCATCGTTACATGCTTCTGTAATATCTCCCACGGTTAGCCATGCTTTTGTGATAGCAGTGGTAGCCTCACTTTGTTTAATTCCTACCACATTTGGCACTTGTGCTTTGTCTGTAAAGATGCACCGAACATGGCGATGTTTGTCCATCGAAAAAGCACATCTCGGATAGGTCGCTGACATATCGCCGAAGTCCCCTTCCCAGCGGAGGAATTTCCAGCCTTCAGTCGTCTCAATTCTTTCACAACGGATGTATGTCCATTCAAGATAAGTATATGAATACAAACCTGGTGTAAGAATGATAGGGTCCTCGAAGTCCTCCTGAAGAGAAACATTTCCATTACCAATAATTTCAATTGTTAAATCATAATACGGTTTTGGGATGAATACCGCCGTAATATTTCGGTCCTGGTCCATCAGCAAATTGAACAATATATAACTATTCGGGTCGTTTTCTCCATAATCTCCTTCCCAGTGTTCAAATCGCCATAATGGGTTTGTTTGATATGTAACTATGTTTACATAAACATCGCTGGAATAACGATGTGGGTTTCCAAAAGGACCCGGGGTAGTTCCCCCTTCACCTATGATATTAACATTTAATATATGTCCCGTGCTGGTAAATCGGGCATCAATACTTTTATCACTATCCATTACCACCTGTATAAACTCGCTGGAACCTGCTGCATCACCTGACCAACCGCCGAAATAAACACCATTGGTTGTTGCCACACTAATACCTACGGTTTGTCCAGAGGGATATTCATAAACACCCACCCCAGGAAAAGTTGTGCCTGTTGCATCTCCACTATGCGTTATTGTTAATCGGAATGTGGTTTTCGGGGAAACATTGCCAACTGTTTTCGTTCTGTTTATATCAACTTGAGCATACAGATTCGTTGCTAAAACGCTTCTTTCCAAATCACAGAACGATAGATCTATATTTGGAATAGTATTAGCAAAAGTAGTTGTATTCAAATCATAACGATATATCTCTGAATCTGATGAAAAAGATATTCGGTCTATCGCATTTGTGTCGGATTTATAGCAAGTCTTTTCCTGGGCAAATAATATTGAGGTCGTTAAAAGAGACAGCAGAAGTATAATCGTCCACCCCGTATAATTTTTATTCCACATGTTTTTATTATCCTGTGTTATTTTTTTGTTTTGTCTGTAATAAACTCACATTGTAAAGCCTAACATAATTATACTATCCTTTTGTATAAATTCATTAAAAAAGGATAAATTTATGAAGTGCTTTTTATTGAGATTGTCTTTGATAATTTCTTGCCTCCTCCTATTATCGGGAAAGTCTTTATCTGTTGAGTATACCCCAAAAGCCATTATCTTATATACTGAGGCTAACTCCGAATGGGTTTCCACAGGGAAGAAGGTCTCCGCTGTTTTGAATAACGGGTTATACCAAACAAAGGATATGCAAATAGAGGAGTTTCTTTCTAAACAGGATGTTTTAAATGATACGGATTTGCTGGTTATTGTTCCCGGTTTTTCTTTACCTGCTTTGACAGCACCTTCTATCATGGAATTCATTAAACGAGGTGGGGATTTAGTCGCATTCGGCGCACCTCTCTGGAACAATAACTATATCTGGGACGGTAATCGCTGTATAAAGCCTATGCAATTTGTTCGGGAACATTTTTCCTCATTAGTCCCCAATTCATTCCCTCTTGCCGAAGCGAGTATAAAAGACTGGCAAAGAGAGAGCAATAATTTGCAAGCACCTGCAATTTTTGAGTATCAATCTTTGAAAGATATTGTTCCGAACCAAATATTACACGGTTTTCATGCTTCTACTATTGATATGAAAGGCTGGGATATTTTTGCAACTCCATCTCTGGAAAATCCATTCCCGGATAATCATCTGATTACCGTTTTCTTTGCCAAAGGGAGCAAGGCAACAGATTATCTAACTATTGAATGGCGTGAGAAAGATAGTTCGAGATGGATTACCGCTGTTCCTTTGAGTACCGATTGGCAATTCTACGCACTGACACCGGACAGGTTTAAGTTGTGGGAAACACCTCCGCGGGCTGGCACCTCATTCAACCCTCAAAATGCTGTTAAGATTTGTATCGGTCTGACAATGAGCCATTCGCCTATTGCTGGCGGAAGGCATGAGTTTTGGTTCGCAGGCTTAGGAACAGCACCGATGACACCTCAACATCAAATACTCTTACAAAATACAGACCTACCTAAATTAGAACTGTTTTATCCGGAATATAAATTTTATACTTCAAACGATGTCCGTTCCGTTTCAACAGATACAGAATTAGCATTAAAAGAAATGGTAATGCCTGTTCCTAAACAGTTTTTATTAATCCACCCTCGACCTCGTGGAGGAGGATTTGATAAACATCGCTCATGGCGATGGATACCGTTAATGCATGCATGGGGAAAGGGGAACGACTATCGTGGCACTATCTCTGCAATGATGATATACAATAACGAGCCTTATAAAAACTCTGTTCAAACCTGCTTTGCTGTCCAGGAGCCAGAATGGTATCTGGACAAACAATTTATAGATTACTTATCCGAATGGGCAAAAAAATTACGAGAGGGCACTTTCCTTATTGATGGTGGCTGTGCCTATTACACCGTTTTTCCAGAACAGGAATTACCCATAGGGGCTACTGCTTTTACAACATCTGAAACGGATTATTCAAATGCAAGTATTCAGTTATTATTACGAAACCACAAAGGCAAAGTGCTATGGAAAAACGAAACGCCTATCCAGCTGAGCAAACAGCAAAAATTGCGCATTGCGGAGAATATCCCTTATCCGCAAACAGCAGGGGACAATATTCGGGTGGAATGTTCTCTTATAGTGAACGGAGAAAAGAGAGATTATGTATATCATGAGTTAAATCGCTGGAAACCACGAACGAAAAAAGAGTTTATTAAAGTCAAAAATGGTGATTTTATCTATCGCGGGAAACGCTGGTGCCCCCACGGCGTAAATTACATGCCTTCATCAGGAATAGGTGTGGAATGGTGGCGTTATTTTGAATATTGGATGGGAGCAGAGGCGTATGACCCATGGATCATTCAACGCGATTTGCAGCGAATTGCAGAAATGGGGATGAATTCTATCAGCGTATTTCAATACCGCGATGTAATGAAAGACCAGAACCTCCTCGATTTATTATATCGAGCAGACCAGTTAGGTTTGAAGGTAAATCTATCTTTACGACCCGGCACTCCATTCGATTTCGAGTGGGATAAAATAAAGGAAATGATTAATTACTACCGCTTGTCGGAGCATGATGAAGTGTTCGCATACGATTTAGCCTGGGAACCTATGTTCCCAGGACATGAAGGCAGAAAACGATGGGATAAGGAATGGTTAGCGTGGGTCGTTGAGAGATACGGCTCTGTTAAGAATGCAGAAAAGGATTGGAAATATCCTATCCCTCGAGACGAAAATGGAAATATCACAAATCCTAAAGATGAGATGTTGACAAAAGATGGTGAATGGCGTGTTATGGTGTGTGCCTACCGCCGCTTTCTGGACACCCTGCTATACGAATATTACAATCGTGCGAGAACTTTAGTCCGTTCTATTGATACTAACCATGCCATAAGTTTCCGCATGACAGAAGGGTCAAATCCTACCAATAATTGGGCAAATCCACTTCCGTATGATTGGTATTACCTATCGCAGGCTGTAGATATATTAGAACCTGAAGCATACGGCAGAATTGGAAACTGGGAAATGGTAAAGCCCGGCTGGTTTCAAGTGAAATACGGTACATTTTGCAATCCCAATATTCCACTATTCTGGGCAGAGATAGGGTATAGCGTCTATCGGAAAAACGAAGAGCAAACTCAGCGTGCATTAAAATTTCAGGCGGATTATTTCACGGATTTTTATCAAATGCTATACAAAAGTAATTCCGATGGGGTTTACTTCTGGTGGTATCCCGGCGGTTATCGTGTAAACGAGAAAAGCGATTTTGGAATTATCAACCCAGATGGGACTTATCGTCCTGCCACTGCAGTTATAAAAGAACATGCAAAAATTTTCCGTAAACAAAAACATCAACCTTATGATTGCGAAATAAAAATAGACCGTGATAAAACCTCTATGGGCGTTGCGGGTATTTATAACGATGTAAAAGAAACATTCTGGCAATTAATTCATGAAGGGAAAAATCCCAAATTAGTCAGTGAAGGGACAGGAACAAATTCACGCAATTGTCCTCTATTAGCAGTAGGAAATGTCCCGTGTAATAATAACAATCCACCAAAATATTTAGATGCCTTTTTCGACGCTGTGGTATGGATAAATGGCAAAGAGGAAAAAGTGGTTTGCAAAGATGATACGATTCAATTGCCGAATGAAACCGAAATAATAAAGTTCAAGGTAATATGCACCAATTTAGGGGAGGCAGAATGGATTTGCGGAACAGAACCAAACCTTTCAGAAGGCGATGTCTCTTTACTTATTCATGCGGGACAAAAACACCAACGAACCCCGTTACGAAAATCCTTAAAACGCGGAGAAACCACCGAATTTTACTTCGAGATACCTGCAAATAGTGAAAGTTCTATACAATTAACTATGGAAAGTTTCAATCGCACCCTTTTCGGTCCTAAATTCACATTCAAAATCCACAAAAATTAGTATACTCAGCAATGCTCCAAATACTTACTAATAATTTTTCCTATAGAAAAACATCTAAAACCACGAATGAAACCGAATAAAAGTAGGAACAGATAAAAAATACCCCTAAAAAAAGAAAAATTAAGTTTTGATTTAACCTACAGAACTAATATACCGTTTATCGAAAAATAAAATCTTCTGAGAAAGAAAAAAATCTTCTTTTTTAATCCATAAAATTGGATATATTTTTATCCTTTTTGATTCTTTTTCTCATTCTTTGTTCCTCCTTTCATCCATAAGAAATATACCTCCTGCATCACCTTCACAAAATATTTATACTGACTCATTTAATATACTTCTACTCGATTTCTTTCCACAGTATATTCCACCTACTCCAAAAATTACTTATCTTGATTCTATTCTTGATTGAATACTTCATAATCTAAGAAACTCTGATTATCCAGTCATTGTTTATTGTTATACTCTTTTTAGTTAAAAGATTATTAGGCTTATGTTTATTTGCTTGTTATTAATATTAATATCTTTTCTATTTTATTTTTACTGTTTTTTTGCTATAATAAATTAGATATTTATTTATAATACTTATATATAAGGAATTGGTAAAATGAGTAATTTCATAGAAATACAAAAAAAAGAAATATTGAAGACGATAGACTTTAAAAAAATAAAAAGTCCTGAAACTTGGGAATTATTTGCTAGAGACTTTCTACAGAGTCTAGGTTTTTTATTGAGTCTAATCCTGATAGAGGACCAGATGGGGGAAAAGATATATTAATTACAGAAACTCTAAATGGGAAAGTTGGTCAATACAAGTTTCGATGGCTTGTTAGTTGTAAACACAATGCAATAAGTAATAAATCTGTATCTGAAACAGAGGAGTATAATATTTTAGAAAGAGTTACAAGCTTTAATGCAGATGGGTTTATTGGTTTTTATTCAACCATCCCATCATCAGGACTTAATAACAGACTTAAACAACTTACAGAAGCAGGGAAATTTAAAGATTACAAAATATTTGATCATAAATTAGTAGAAAAATATTTAGTTGAAATTGGATTTTCAACATTATTAATGAGATATTTTCCAGAAAGTTATAAAAGAATCAAACCTCTAAATGTTGTCTTTGATAAATATTACCCTCTTAAATGTGAGATTTGCGATAAGGATCTACTAGAATCAATGTTCGTGGAGAAGATGAATGGAGTAGTTGTTTTTGTTTTACCAAAGAATATAGATAATAATAAAAATAAAATTGAAGATATTTATATTGCTTTTAAAGGAATGTGTGATGAACAAAAAAGAAAGTATTATGAGTCACAAGGATTTATTACATGTTGGGGAGATATTTTAGATTTAGTAAATCCACTGTTATTTATGCAGTATATTATTTCAATTTTGAATAATTTTAATGCTGGTACAATTTCTTATAGTGAAAAAGCTTTTAAAAAAGAGAAAGATTTTATATTGAAATTATCTCAGAAAGTACTAATTCAAATGAACGAAGAAGAAAGAAATAGAGCAAAAAATATATTTGAATTAGGATTTATAGATTTATAACTGTTAACATGAGGTATAAAAATTGTTAGTATAATAGTTTGTTCAAAGGCTATAGTCCACTTCAATCTCGTATGTGTAAATAAAACTTAATAGGAAACCGTCTACAATCTCCATTTTTCATACTGCCATTGATAGGTGAAATAACGGCTAAAATTGACTAGAAAATATTTAAACAAAAAAATTAAGACCTTTAACAAGAGGGGATTTAAGTTTTGGAATATATTAAAGATCTAATATGAAGAACTATAGGACATAGGTAACACCTGACTTAGTGTATTATATACGAAACTCATAACATTCTAAGGAGGTGCTACCTATGAACCGTTACCTACAAGAACAATTTATTTATCAGAAACTGAATATGATTATGG